>Ga0364859_10290_pt2 | contig 32085 bp, 20 predicted proteins | sample ExccelAu500001D3_FD_206911 | JGI IMG/M metagenome (GOLD analysis project Ga0364859, IMG submission 206911) | Enriched cells from Trout Bog Lake Hypolimnion, Wisconsin, USA - BchlTB.Aug20.5000.01 .D3 | ecosystem: Environmental > Aquatic > Freshwater > Lake > Hypolimnion/Profundal zone | place: USA... | reverse complement strand
TGAAAAGCAAAATCTGTATGCAACGATCAATAATACTAAGGATATTATATGGTCGGTGAACAAGAATTTTGAGATCATGTCTGCAAACGATGCGTTCTGGGACCGTATATTCCTGATTAGTGGGAAGCAGAAGCGGGAAGTGCAAAAAGTGGATTTTGACAAGGATTTGTTTGATGTATGGATCAGCTATTATGAACGGGCTTTTGGAGATGAAGCATTTAAGATAATCTGGACGGAGACAGCACATGGGAAAGTCATTTATGAAGAAGTAAGTTTTAATCCGATTTACGACAAGGATAGATGCGTGATCGGCGTAAGCTGTTTTTCCAGGGATATAACCGCGCAACGGAACTATATGGACGTCATTGAAAAGCAAAATGAACAGCTTCGCAAAATAGCCTGGGTACAATCGCATGAAGTCAGGAGCCCGGTAGCCAGCATATTAGGCCTTGCGCAGCTCTTTAACCACGAGGATACCAACGATCCTTTTAATATAGAGATCCTCAAAAACATTTCGGTAGCGGCAACACACCTTGATTCTATAATTAGAAAGATCAACGCATATGCGCGCGCAGAGGAATGACGATATAAAGCAGCGATCAAAAAAAGGAACTACCGGGAACGCTATTTTGGCTAGTCAAGCCGTGTGACTTTAATCATGGGGTTGAAATCTAAATTTACTTTTACCTTTGCGCCCGACTTTAAACAATCATAACATATTTATGGAGTACAGGATTGAAAAAGATACGATGGGCGAAGTGAAGGTGCCCATCACTGCGTACTATGGCGCTCAGACGCAGCGCTCTATTGAGAATTTTAAGATAGCGCAGGACATAAACCGGATGCCAAAAGAGATCATCCGGGCATTTGCTTACCTGAAAAAGGCGGCGGCGATCACTAATTGCCAACTGGGCGTTTTGCCACAGGATAAGGCAGACGCCATCGGTGCGGTATGTGATGAGATACTCGATGGGAAATTAATGGACGAATTTCCCTTGGTGGTATGGCAGACAGGTTCCGGTACACAAAGCAACATGAATGTGAACGAAGTTGTAGCCTATCGTGCCCATGTGCTCAATGGCGGCGCGCTCACGGATAAAAATAAGTTCATTCATCCGAACGATGATGTAAATAAATCCCAGTCTTCTAATGACACCTTCCCTACTGCAATGCACATTGCGGCCTATAAGATGCTCGTGGACACTACCATTCCCGGAATCAAAAAACTACGGGATACTCTGGCCCGGAAGTCAAAAGAATACATGCATGTGGTGAAGATAGGCCGAACGCATTTTATGGATGCAACGCCCCTTACCCTGGGACAGGAAATAAGCGGATATGTGTCGCAACTGGATCACGGATTGAGGGCAATAAATAATACGCTGGCGCACCTGAGTGAATTAGCGCTCGGTGGTACTGCCGTGGGAACGGGTATCAACACCCCTCCCGGATACGCCGTAAAGGTGGCCGAAAATATTGCGCTCCTTACTGGCCTTCCTTTTATCACCGCTGAGAATAAATTCGAGAGCCTCGCAGCACACGACGCGATAGTGGAAGCACATGGCGCCCTTAAGACTGTAGCCGTAAGCCTCATGAAAATAGCCAACGACGTGCGCATGCTCAGTTCAGGGCCACGTTCCGGTATAGGCGAGATAAAGATACCGGATAATGAGCCCGGGTCTTCCATCATGCCCGGCAAGGTGAACCCCACACAGTGTGAGGCGCTGACCATGATAGCGGCGCAGGTAATGGGCAATGATGTGGCGATAGGTATAGGCGGCGCCACAGGGCATTTTGAGCTTAATGTCTTTAAGCCGGTAATGATCTTCAACTTCCTGCACAGCGCGCGGCTGATAGGCGATGGTTGCGTGTCATTTAACGACAAGTGTGCAGAAGGGCTTGAGCCGATAGAAGAAAATATACGTGAGCACGTAAATAATTCGCTGATGCTCGTGACCGCATTAAACACGAAAATAGGGTATTACAAGGCTGCTGAAATAGCTCAGACCGCGCACAAGCAAGGCAAAACGCTGAAACAAACTGCGATAGACCTGGGGTATGTTACTGCAGAGCAGTTTGACGAGTGGGTAAACCCCAAGGATATGGTTGGGGACCTGGGATAGACGGATGAAGCCGAAAGTATAAAAGCAATAGATGCCCCTGTTTCTCAAGGAGTGTTTATTGCTTTTGCATTTCGCGTTATAGTCTGTTATGCCACCGGTGGAAACAAAAGATACGCCATGGTACGAAATCAAATGGCTGCTTGCCGTCAATAATAGAAGCGACGTATTTCTTTACGTTAGCAGCGTCTAAAATTTGGCCACCAAATTGCTTACACGCTCTGTCTATGCCGTCTATGAACCATTCCTTGCCCTCGCCCTTCAGCCAGAGTTCTTCCGGCGTCACAAATCCCATTTTGTCCCTGCGGTTCTCTATGGCGGGTGGTAGGATATTGTGCATGGCCTCGCGCAGGATGGCCTTCCTTACGCCTCTTTTATAAAGGTAAGTTTCTGGTAATCCCAGGTTGAATTCAAGGAGGCGGTAGTCCATAAATGGTGTTCTGGATTCCACGCTCCAGGCCATAGAGTTGTGGTCCTCGTATCGCAGCAGTGCTGGCAATGGTTCAAAATATACCTGCCTAAGCAGGTTTTCTTCCAGGGTCGCAGCGTGGGTGCCATATATGGTGGCAGGTTCAGCATTGGCGATCCAGTTTACTTCATGCTTCCTGGTAATACGTGCATTTTGGGGCAATAAGTTGGATAGAGCGGCGCCGGTGTTCAACTGCAATGCCCCAAGCAGAAACCCCTTGGGCCATACACCTTTTTCTTTTTTATAATGCCTGGCTTCATCCAGCAGCGTCAAAAAGCGGGCCTTTTTCAGCAATCCGGAATAGAAAGAAAGGTCGTTGCCGCTATAGCCAGCCAACTGCTCATCTGCGCCCTGTCCATCCACCATAACCTTCAGCCCAGCTTCGTGCGTTTTCTTAAAGACGGCCCACTGGCTGAATTGGGAGGTGCTACCCGTAGGTTCATCCTGGTAGAAAAGAAATTGGTCCACTTCATCCTGCAATTGCCGGAATGAGGGGAACACCCTATGAGGCTTCGCATTAGTGGCCTTTATTACCTCCTGCGCGAATTTCCATTCGTCATATTTAGCGCTTTCATAGCAAGCCGTAACCGTTTCCTGGCCTGCAAAATCCCCTTTTGCTTTAAGTAATTGCGCGGCAATGCAAACGATGCTGGATGAATCCAGGCCGCCTGATAAACAGGAGCCCACCGGCACATCAGATCGCAGTCGGAGGTTTATGGAATCGGTAAGTAGCCTTCTCAACTCCGATACGGCTTCTTCCCTGCTGCCAGTCCATTTCTTAGGCGTGAGGCTATACCATTTTCTGATCTCAAATTCATTTTCGTCCGAAGACAGGTTCATGTATAAATAATGTCCCGCAGGGAGGTGTTTTATTTGAGGGTCAAAGGTGTTGGAAGTATGGTCTACTGCCCCGGTTGCCAGGTATTGTCGGGTTATTTTTTCGTCTAACCGGAACTGGTAGCCCGGCGCTGTTTTGATCTGTTTTATTTCTGAAGCCAGGTACAGCCCGGTTTCGCCATTGTAGTAGTACAGGGGCTTTACGCCAAACCTGTCCCTTACCGCAAACAGTTCTTTTTTGTGGTGGTCCAGGATCACGAATGAGAACATGCCGTTAAATCTGTCCAGGCATTTTACGCCCCACTCCTGCCATGCGTGGAGGATCACCTCGGTGTCTGATGTGCTTCTAAAATGGTGCCCCTTCGTTTCAAGTTCTGCCTTTATCTCCAGGTAATTATAGATTTCTCCATTGAAGGTAATAGCCAGCCCCGCCGGGCCGTGCAGCATAGGTTGGTGTCCCATAGGCGAAAGGTCGAGGATAGAGAGCCGTCTATGCCCGAAGCCCACTCTAAACCCCTGGCCGGGCACGAGCGTCGCATACCCGAAATGACTATGTGTGGATGCCGCAGTATCACTTCCGGCCCACACAATGGGCGCTTCACCGGGTACCCAGGTCAGGAAGCCCTCATCGTCCGGGCCACGGTGCCTGATGATCTCACAGGCTTTCAGCAGGCTTTCAGAGCCTGTTTTAGAAGCCTTGTTGACTATGGAAAGAATACCGCACATTATTTAATCTCGTTTTAGCAAAAAGTATTTAAGGTTCACTGCCTTTACCGGTCCTAGCACTTTTGATAACATCCGGTAGCCTATACTTCCCCTGATCTCCACTGGCCAGTATATTTTCTTTGCAAAGGTTAAATATTTCCGGGCGGTTTCCGGCTGTTGGTGGCGCAATTGTTTCCAGTACCCGAATAGGTAGCTACTCAGCGCGGAGTAGCTGTCTTTATCCCCATATCCGTTAGTTGGCAAGTCATTATAAATTTTTTCCCTTAGTGCCAGTATCTGCTCCCACTTTTTGCCTGAATTACGCGGGTCGCCAACCCGGTTGTCCAAAACATGGTCGCGCACAAATACCTTAGTTTCGTCCGGCACGGCAACGATCGATAAGCCATTAAAAACCGCCCTTACAAAAAGCTCCACGTCCTGATTTACAGCTAAATGGATATCATGTCCGCTGATCCGCTGTAAAAAATCCCTGCGCCAGACAATACTGTTTTGCGGTAGGAAATTCCCGCTGAGGTAATTGATCAGGTGGGCCCGCGATTTATCGGGGGCAGTGATCATGGGGTATTTATGCTTGAACATGATCGCATCAGGAGTGAAAGCCCCGTCTGACTGGAAATATTCGTAAAATCCATAGCAGGCAACCGTTTCCGGGTGCTGATTTAAGTAGGCGATCTTTTTTGTGTAAAAATCCGGCCCGGCGAGGTCATCCGAATCCAGATAATTGATATACTTTCCCGTTGCTATTTCAAGGCCTGTATTCCTTGCTGCCGCAGCCCCCTTCGATTTGTTTCTAATGAGTTTTACTTCAGGGTAATTTTCAGCAACAATACCCCATGTTCCGTCTTTAGAACCATCATCCACTACAATTACCTCAATATCAAGATCGTCATGGAATTTTTTATCCAGTGAATCAAGTGTATATTTTATGAGGTTTACCCTGTTAAAGGTTGGGATAATGACACTTAAATCCATATTGGCAGATGCTGTTCGTATTGCTTTTTAATGACCCTACCGCAAATATAATGTTTTCGTGGCTTCATTACAGGCCCCAGACTTCCATTATCTGCTCTGCATGGTCCTTGCTCTCCACTTTGTCTATGATATGGTCAATAATGCCTTTTTCATTGATGAGGAAGGTGGTGCGCAATACGCCCATATAAGTGCGGCCCATCATTTTCTTCTCTGCCCACACACCATAATCATTTGCCAGTTTCATGTCTGTATCTACAAGCAAAGGAAAAGGCAATGAGAATTTCTGTTCAAATTTTTTGTGGCTTTTTGCGGTGTCCGTGCTAACGCCAAGAATGGTCACGCCCTTACTTTTCAGTGCCGCGAAATTATCTCGGAGATTGCAGGCTTCAATAGTGCAGGTGGGGGTATTGTCCCTCGGGTAAAAGTACAATGCCACTTTTTTCCCTTTGAAATCCTTTAAAGAAACCGTGTTGCCGTCCTGGTCCGTTGTGGTGAATGCCGGGGCTTTGTCTTTAGGTTTTAATGCCATGCTGTGTTTTGAATTGAGTGGTGATGTCGAATGTCGAGTTGCTACCGCACAAAATTAAGGTCAAACGTGCGGATATTTCCGTTTTCATCTTCCGCAGTGAAAACTAATTTGTGCTTGCCCTTGGTGCAATGGTCATCAAATTTATAAAAGAACAGGCTCCCATGTTGTTCAAAACAAATCCATTTTCCATCCAGGTAGCCGCTGAAGCTTTTTACCGAGGTCATGGCGTCCCGCACTTCAAAGGTGATTTGTTTGGCCTTGCTGAGGTTACTATTGCTTTTCTGCAGGGATCTTATCACCGGAGGTATTGTGTCGATATCCAGCCAGTAGTTGCCAAAATCCCTTACGGCGGCTTTATACCATCCATTCTCGGTAATTGCTGCGGCCCGTCCATCCTGGCTTTTTCCATCGCTGTAGATCATGGCTACTTTATTTTGGAGGTAAAGTGGTACGGGCTTGTTGGGGTTTATTTTTAGGTCGAAGTAATGGTGCACCGGTACAAAGGAGTGATGTATCATGTAATGGTCTGACCACGAAGTAGCGTCCGAGGAACTGTCAAACTGAAAATTGATATTGTCGTAGAGCTCTCTGTCATCGAGTGAACAAGCGACATTCTTGCCTGTGAAATAATTGGATTTGTTAGCCTCAAATTGTCCGGGGACCGGCATTTCACCGATGATGGGTGCTTCAAAATGACCGGTAGACCTTATATAGAAAAGAATATTGGTAGTATTGTCCCTATCGTCTGTAATCACGATTTTTATTTCATGCGCACGGTTATCGGCGATGCTAATGGCGCCATTGTGTTCATTCAGGAATGGGTAGATATTATTTAAGCGGTTGCCCGGCAGCTTAAACAAGCATTGAAACCATTTTCCTTTGAGCTCCTTGGTTTTATAATCTGCGTAGGCGTTCACATATCGCGTCACATCATAGCCTATATCATCAAGCCTTACCAGGCATTGCCGCACGCCATCAACAAAAAGCCCAGCCGTAAGGAATGCAATTGTATTGTCGCTTCCCTCCATGAAGTCGTCCACATTTACCCCAATGCCCGCGAGCCCGGCATCGGTGGTGATCGTGTCATTTTTTACAGGGTTATGGTCATTGTCTGATTTTATGATTGAATAATCATCTCCCGTCTTTTTGACCGGTGCAATAATGGGAGTTTGCTCATAAATGCTGCGGGAAAGGTCGTATATAGCCACATTATATGGTACCGGAGCGATCTTGTCTATTATGGGCAATCCGAACAATTCCGGGTTCAGCGGGTGTTCGGTCTTGGTATTCCTGATCTCAAAATGAAGATGTGGCGCAGTAGACGCGCCCGTATTGCCGCTATAGGCGATCAATTGCCCCTTCTTGACGGGGAATTGCGCCGGGGATAGCTGAAGGTCTACGTCCCAGCGCTTTTTTTCGTACTGCTGGGTCCGCAGGTACTTTTGAATGGCCGGTGCGAAATCGTTCAGGTGGGCATACAATGTGGTATATCCATTAGGATGTGTAATGTACAATCCATGCCCGAATCCACCTTTCTCCATTTTTATCCGGGAGATATAGCCATCTGCAGCGGCGTGCACCGGCTGGTTCTCAACGCCCAGCGTTTTTATATCCGTACCACTATGGAAATGCCCCGGCCGCACCTCTCCAAAATTACCCGCAAGGAATATGGGAATATTCAATGGGTTACGAAAATAATCCTGTGGATATTCGGGTGTGGCGACAATCCCATTAATCTGCCCAAATAAAAAAAGAGGTGCAACGATCAGGCAGAATAGCGGCGTCAATTTCAGATTAATGGACATTATGGTGACTTGCGTTATTTGCTAACAAAGATAGAATTAATCTTTGCTTCAACGGGTAGCGATGGCTGGTAATAGCGTCTTTATGTGTTTCTGGCTATCAATCCCGCTCCTGCCTTCTTGGCTTGAAATGCCCGGAGTCATGCACCGGATGGCCCACAAGGGGCATCTTGGCAAGGACTGTCTTCATTGACGGTTCGCCTTTTTTCGTCTCCGGTATTGGTTTCGGGCCACTAATAGGTTTCGGCGCGGGTATCAGTTCGTCCGGTTGTTCCGGACTCCTTACCACTTCCGGCCTGAATATACTTACCCCGTTTTTTCCGATGTTGGAAGCCCCCGGCCAATTTGATTGTGATATATGGTAGACGGGGATTGCCTGGTGTGTAACTTGTTCCAGCAAACCACTTCCAGGGCCGAAATTGTAACGTACACGGGTTGCGTGGTCCACATAAAAATTATTTATGGCTGCCGTCCGGTTAACAAGGATATGGTTAAAATCTGCGCCGTGCCAGTATTTGGCACAATCTTCGAGGTAAATGTACTTTGGCTCCATGAATACCCACCAGCTTTCAGGTGTATTGTAATTTGCCGCGGTGGCTGTACCCGGTGCCATAGGCGCCCAGCCACAGTAGCCGCCCCCCATACGCCAGCTAACCCAGGCAGGCGCCCATTCATATCCCGGTATCCATATCCATCTGTAGTAAGTGTCATAGGTCCACCGGCCATAATGGTAACATGCCCATCCCCATGGGTCGTCTGATATCCAGGTATTGCCATAGTCGGTGATCACCCAGGAGCCTCGGCTAAAGTATGGCCTGAAATTTTTATTCTCGCGGGGCACCCATACATTACCGTATTGCGCATCACTGATCCATTGGCCGTAAGGGGCCAGTTCTTCGTAAAATGTTTTATAGGATATAGCCACCTCCTGCGCACGGCAAGGATTCGGCTCATCTAACTGAAATAATACGCTAAGCGACAACACTAAGATCAACCTGCACCACAACTTTTTCATTTTTAACCGACTAAAATATTTAAGGCTCTTTCGTTTGGCCTCGTTGCCTCTATATCGCCCAATCTTCGTACCGAAATTGGCCAACAGTTTGTTAATCATTGCGATGTCTGGCGTTCGTTGATTAAACCTTGTCGGAATTCAGGTACCCGCAAACGGATTTTGTGACAACCGGTTTCAGGAAGGGGAGCTGTCCGTTTGCACCAAATAAAAAAATCCCCGGAAACCGGGGATTTAAATATAAATTGCGATTTAGGTTATTTGTTTTTTGGGAAGAGGTTGTGCAGCACTTCAGCCATCGTTTTGCCAATGTCGGCAGGGCTTTCCACTACATGTACCCCACACTCCCGGAGTATCTCCATTTTTGCCGCGGCAGTATCTGCCGCGCCGCCTACGATTGCGCCTGCATGGCCCATACGGCGGCCGGGAGGTGCGGTTTGGCCGGCAATAAAGCCTACCACCGGTTTGGTCATATTATTCTTAAGCCAGTAGGCTGCTTCAGCTTCCATGTTTCCGCCTATTTCGCCGATCATGATGATGCCATCTGTATCGGGGTCATTCATGAACATCTCCACGGCTTCCTTAGTTGTGGTGCCAATGATTGGATCGCCACCGATACCGATAGCGGTAGATACGCCCAAGCCCGCTTTTACAGTCTGGTCGGCAGCTTCGTAGGTAAGCGTACCCGACTTGGATACGATCCCAATTCGGCCGGGCTTGAATACAAAACCCGGCATGATACCAACTTTGGCTTCCCCTGCGGTGATCACACCAGGGCAGTTAGGCCCTATCAGGCGGCTATTCCGGCCCTTGATATACTCACGGGCTTTTACCATATCCTGTACAGGTATCCCTTCGGTGATGCAGATGATCACTTGTATGCCTGCGTCAGCAGCTTCCATGATGGCGTCAGCAGCAAAAGCCGGTGGGACAAAAATGATGGAAACATTGGCGCCGGTGCCATCTACGCCATCCTGTACGGTATTGAATACCGGACGGTCCAGGTGCGCAGACCCACCTTTTCCCGGTGTTATGCCACCTACTATGTTGGTGCCATATTCTATCATCTGGGTTGCGTGGAAGGTGCCTTCCGTACCGGTGAAACCCTGAACCAAAACTTTTGAATCCTTATTTACTAGTACTGCCATAATGCAAAAAGTGCTTTAAACGCCGCAAAAGTAATTGAAATTGCGGGATTTTGAGTTAATTTACGTCAGGTATCCGGAACAGCGTATTTCCTTATTTCACATTTATCGGTACCGATAATTTTATCCCTACGTTCCTGCCCATATTATAAATACCCAGATGCCCGCGCGGATCAGTGGGGTATTCTTCAAAATATTTCAACCGGCTCATATTGTCCTGGTAGGCTACATTGGCCAGGTTATTGCCAAAAATACCTATGTTAAACATTGATTTCCCCTTTCGGTTGGTGAAGTCGCTGCCTATGCCGGCATTTAGCAATACATAGCCCGGCGTCGGCGTTTCAGTGTTATCCGTAAGGTATACCCTGTTCTGCGCTGCATACATCGCCACTTGTATCTTGGCGTAGCTATTCATCAGCCCCTTGAAAGGGTGTTTGAAATTGCCTCGTAGTTCAGAAATGCCATGCACAGCCGGTATTTGCGGCAGGTAACGGTCGCTGTCATTTACTTTTACGCCATTGCCGCCTTCATTAACCGCATATACCATGGATACACTATTTTCAAAGTGTAGCCAGTCGAGCGGGTGGGGATGTATATCCAGCGAACCCTCCCCACCAAATAAACGGGCATTGCACTGCGCGAATTTAAAGGTCTCGTTTCCGGTCACAATCACGGAATCCAGTCCCTTTGTGTTTAACAGTTTTTCATTGAAGATATAATTGGAGATACTATTGTTAAACACAGATACATTGATAGATACATGCCTGGACGTAAACTCAAGCCCCAGGTCTTCCTGCAGGCTGAATTCAGGTTTGAAATCCGGATTGCCTATCTGGTATATATTGGTGCCGGGATGTACGCCGTTAGAAGATATTTCCGCTATGTTAGGCGCCCTGAAACCCCGTGCGATATTTGCTTTAACAGCCAGTTTTTTTGAGAAGATATAAGTGAGCCCCAGGCTATAAGTAGCGCCTGTAAATGTATGGCTGTAATTGCTGAATGCCTGTTCCGCACCCGGCACATTGCTACCCACCGCCTGCGATATGGGCGAGCTTGTATCTACGTAGAGTGCATCGTTGTGAAACGTGCGGCTATCATACCTCACGCCCCCTGAGATGTCCAGCTTGCCGATATTCTTTTTAAAAACCGCAAACGGGCCAATATCAAATTGGTTATACGATGGGATCACAAAATCAGTACCGGCTGTTACGTCATTATTCTGATACATTCCGTTCACACCCGCAGTAAAATCCCAGCCGCCGATGCTGTGAAACAAGTACTTAACGTCATAGGTGTAAGTGTTCAGTTGTAAGTCCAGCCCGGCCACATCAGGGCTTTCGGGATGGTCAAACTCTTGTCGGATGCTGCGTTCAAAGCCAAAATCCAGTGCCAGAAGCCCGTTACCTACGTTGATATTGTTGTCCCACATCACGCGATAGAGCTGCACATGCTGGTGCAACACGGGCAGTTGGTATGTGTTTAATTCGTGGTTGGTCACAACCGGCCTGAAGGTATCTATTTCCGTGATCTGCTTGGTAAATTGGCGGGTGGCGCTGTCGCGGCTGCCGTCAGGTATTGCCTGCAGGTCGTTGAACATGCTCACGGTGACATGCGAGTAGCCCCATTTCTTGTTCCAGCCAAACGAGCCATTGGCATCCGTTTCGTTGAAGTTCGTCGCATATACCCTGCCGTCTATCGGGTCCTGGTAATCCATAGCTTGCTTGTGCGACACCCTGCCCAGCCAGAAAAACCCATTCTGGTTGCCGGAGAGCATTGCCGTTGTCCCCAGCAGGTTATTATTCGATTGGTATTCCTGCGAGAAATTACCTACAATGTGCCCGTCGGGCGGGGGCGGGGTAGGGATCAGGTTCACCACCCCTGCCAGCGCATCAGAACCATATATGAGGCTAGCCGGCCCCTTCACTACTTCTATGCGGTCTATACCATATTCATCTACCTCTATGCCATGCTCATCGCCCCACTGCTGGCCTTCAAGCCGCATGCCGTCATAGAGCGTCAGCACACGGTTGTACCCCAGCCCCCTGATAAAGGGTTTTGAAATATTTGGCCCGGTAGTTACAGCGGTTACACCCGGCACCTTGGCTATTGCGTCAATGATGTTTGAGCTAATGTTGTTTTGCAGGTAGTCGCTTGTTATGGCAAGCACGGGCAATGGGCTCCTATTTATCTCAGTTGTTTTTGACTGCCCGGTGATCACTACTTCCTTGCTTTCTATGGCAGTTTCACTGAGCACAAAGTTCTGTACCACATCACCTGTAATGTTTACGGTCATAGTGGTTTTTGAATAGCTGATCAGGCTCACCACTACCACAAATTTGCCCTTCGGCAACCCGGTGATCACATAATGTCCGGTACTGTCAGCCACCGTGCCGGTTTTTACATCCGGTATCTCTATTACCGCACCGGGCAACGTTTGTCCCTTACTGTCCTTCACTGTCCCGGATAGGGAATTTGCAGCGAAGATCATTTCGCCCGTTCCAACGATCAAATAGACGGCGAATAAATAGAATAAAATATTTTTATACATTAAAGTATCGTTTGAAATTGATAAATAAATGATTGGTGTGTTGCAACGAGCTGCGATGGATGTTTCGAGTGTCTACCACAGATAAAGGTCCCTTTTTCTGGAAATATTCCCGGATTAGGGAAAAAACAAACCTCGTCCCGAAGAAATGAGATCATCGGTTTTGTTTCCAAAGCTGCATACTATGTTACGCTGTGGTTGCCAGATCCGCAGGAGGCCCCCGCAGGGAAACAACCCGGTGGGTAGAGGAATAGAGATAATAATAAGAAGGAAGCTGATATTGGGTAATGCACCCTTCTGTCTTGAACGTAATGAATTGTTTCTCCGAAGCAACGAAGGGTGCGAACACAAAGCCCAGGAACGAACAGTGGATATGCGCTTTGGAGATAACAAACTCACCCTTCTTGTATACGGGGTCCACCGTATCCGTGTGGGTGTAAAGCAGGTGGTGCAGGTACTCCTTTGGCGCTGTCCCTATCAGGAACACCACCAGCATGAGCCAGCTAACTATTTTTACCACCTGTTTCCTCATCGTTTTGCACCCCTTTTTTTGGGGGATTCGTTCTTGTATTTTTGCCTGCAAGTTGACCGCCCCGCCGGCTGGGAATTCCCTTTTCTTTACGCCTTGCAGCATCTATCGCAATAGCCATATACCACCATTTGCGCCCCAGTAGCCTTAAAGCCCGCAGGCAGTTTTATCGGGGGCGCTTCCACGGCGTCCAGGCAAAACATTTTATCGCAGGTTTTGCAATGAAAATGAATATGGCTGTCGTCGTGGTGCCCGTCCGGGCAATCATTCCTGCAAAGTGCAAACCGGGTAACCCCGTCAAAATCGATTATTTTATGCACTATGCCCGCGTCTTCAAAATCTTTGAGCACACGGTATAAGGTCACCCGGTCCATCGCGTCAAAGAGCATCTCCATATCGCCGTGTGAATAAGCCAGGTGGTCATTGCCTATAGCCCTGATTACCTCCATCCTCGCCGGCGTAGCCTTCAATCCCTTCTCCCTGATTTGTTGTACGGCGTCCATTAAAACTGCATAAAGGCGCAAAGGTAATGCAAATGCAACATTGTTGCGTTTGGCTTTTTGCTCTATTTTGACACTTTGGCGAAAATCCCCCATTTTGGGGTAGGTGTGTCGGTCTCCATCAAATTCCGGCCCGGTGAGGGCCAAACTGGTGTAGAATAATACCACCATGTTTTATTTACTTTTGCATCATGAAAAAAAAGTTGCTGCACCTTTCGTATTCGCTTGGCAGCATTGATACTGCTGTAAAACAGTTTTGGGAGACACTTAATGGCTACAATACTTTTGCATTCAATGGAGCAATGGGGGCTGGTAAAACTACCTTTATCCACCACCTATGCGAGTACCTGAACGTAGAGGACGCCGTGAGCAGCCCTACCTTCGCACTGATCAACGAATACCATTTTGCAGACGCTACCGGTACGGACAAGACCATTTTCCATCTGGACTGGTACAGGCTCAAAAACACTGACGAAGCCATTAACGCCGGCATGCAGGATTGTCTGGAGCAGGCAGAGCGCGGCGAAGCCTATTGTTTTGTGGAATGGCCCTCTATAGCCCGGGACCTCCTCCAGTCGCAATACGTTTGGATCGATATTACAGCAACGACCAGCACCGAGCGCGAGATGGAAATCTCTTTAATGATCAATGTTTAATGGTTGGTTGGGTTTGTGTTAGTGGCTTTAATGATGCTGTTGCCGTGATTTTGCAACTCTTTGGAGATCAATGCAGTCGCATTGCCTTTTGGTTGTCATCAGCTCGTTAGCCGGGTTTTTTTAATGCAAGACATAAAAATGCGCCGACGCTCCAAAATAGCCTGTCTGAATAGAGAATTTCGGATTTTATGCTTACATTGCAGTCTTCATGTATAACCAATAAAACAATGGTATATGTATTCTAATGTTACTAAATGTATGACCCTACTCCTTTGCGCCTTTTTGTCGTCGTCCGCGATGGCAAAAGACGTAAAAACAACTACCCAGCCCGCAGGTCTCTGGAAGCCGCTGTGCTTTGTGGAGAACAAGGGCCAGGTATTGGATGAAAATAGCCACCCCCGGAAAGATGTACAGTTCAAGCTGGCAACTCCCGGCATGAGCCTGTTTGTCGGTAATGGGCAATTGCATTATCAGTTCAACAAATCCGACAAAGCAACTCAACGTTCAGTTGGCGCGTCTACCTATCGTATGGACGTGAGCCTTGCAGGCGCAAACCCCAATGCAACTGTAGTCGCTTCCGACGAGCAGGAGTATACCGAAAACTACTACCTGGCGCAGCTTGGCCCAACGGGAATTACCGCGCATTCTTTCAACAAGATCACCTACAAGGATGTATATCCCGGCATCGACTGGGTGCTTTATATCAAGGATAGCAAAGTGGAATATGATTTCGTGGTACGCCCCGGCGGTAACGCCCGCGACATAAAACTGGAATATGACGGTGCTTCGGCGCTCAGCGTATTGAAGGATGGCAGCCTGTTTGCAAAAACGCCTATGGGAGATATTACAGCGCATGTGCCATTTGCTTACGAAACGGCAACAGGTAGGGCGGTCGCATCCGGTTTTCAGTTGAAAGGAAAAACTGTTTCTTTTAGCACGGGTGCATATACCGGCTCATTGACGATAGACCCGTATTTACTATGGAGCACCTATTTCGGTGGTACCGCAGAAGACGTGGCAGTGTCGGTTGTTGAAACCACAGGTGGCAGTACGTTTGTAGGAGGTTATTCTGCGAGTACTACCTATGTGCTCACAGGAGGTTTGCATACGCATTACTTAGGTGGCACCTACGACGCTTTTTTGGCAAAATACAACGCTGCGACAGGGGCCATGGTATTTGCTACTTATTTCGGTGGTACCAATAACGACCAGGGTACGGCCATCGCTATTGACAATTCCGGCGGAGGCAATCCTGCTGTTTACCTTGCAGGTTATACGAGTTCAAACACGCTAATCGGCGCTGCGCCTGTTAAGGCTTTTGCGGGTGCGGTTGACGGCTTTCTGGCAAAGTTTAGTAATGCCGGGGGGCTGACATGGAGTACCTACTACGGTGGTACCGGCGATGATTATATTTATGCTGTTACCTGCGATGCAGCGAACAACGTGTACATTGCCGGGCAAACCGCCAGCGCAGCAGGAATAGCATCGGCAGGGGCGCACCAGACTTCACTGAGCGGCCCTTCCGATGCATTCGTCGCAAAGCTTAGTGGTACTGCGGGAAGTATTACATGGTCCACCTATTACGGTGGTTCCGCACAGGAGCAGGCTATGGGCCTTGTTTGCGACCCTTCTGACAATGTTTATGTTACCGGGCAGACCAACAGCATCATCGCTATCGCTACAACAGGCGCGTACCAGACCACTTTAAGTGGCGTAAACGATGCCTTTATCGCTGCCTTCACTACCGGCGGTGTACTTAGCTGGGGTACGTATTTTGGTGGTTCCGGGTCGGAAATCGGAAATGGGATCGCTTATGACGCGGTAAATGGCAAACTGGCTATTGTGGGAAATACCACGAGTGCCAGCGGCGTAGCAACAGCAAATGCTTACCAGCAGGTATACGGTGGAAGCCAGGATGCCTTTCTTACTTATTTCAATACAAACGGCACCGTTTCATGGGCTACCTACTACGGTGGAAATGCTGCGGAATATGGCCAGGGTGTTTGCTTTGATTCTCATGGCAACGCTATTATAACCGGGGGTACCTTCAGCACCGCGGGGATTGCTTCCCCAACCGGCACCTTCGGTAGCACAGCTTATCAAAGTACTATTGGCGGCAACTACGATGCCTTTGTTGCAAAACTCAATCCACTGGGTCAGGATCTTTGGGGCTCGTATTTCGGTGGCACGCTCTATGACTACGCAAATGGTGTAACGTGTAATGCCGCTTCACAAATAACAATAGCCGGGTTCACGAGCAGCACAGGCCTATATTTCGCCGGAGGCCTCGCTACTGCGGGCGCTGCGCAAACGGCGAACGGCGGAGGCACCTACGACGCGTTTGTTTCCAAGTTTAAATCAGATACCTTGGTGACCGTTCCGCAACCATACACAGATACCCTGGTATGCGCAGGCAGTGCGTTTTCTATGCCTTATACTGCGAATTACGCTTTTCAGGCAGGCAACGTTTTCTCAGTGCAGCTTTCTGATATAACCGGTAGTTTCGGAGCTCCCGTGACCATTGGGTCTATAGCAGCTGTTGCTGCTACAGGTACAATCCCTTGCACAATCCCGGCGGGTACCACTATCGGCTCCGGTTATCGTGTCCGTATCACGTCTACATTGCCGGTATATATTTCTCCGGATGACTATTACAATATTCATGTAGTTTCCTCTATCGGGACGACAACGGCTACTGCGACTACGCCATCGTGCGTTGGCAACACCATCTATTTCAACGACATTTCCTCGTACACTGTTTCCGGCTATAGCTGGACTGGTCCGGGATTTACCTTGCCAGCCACCACTCAGGCCGCTACCGTTTATCCCGCTACTTTGGCGAGTCAGGGAATATATTCGGTAGTCACTACGCATAATGGCTGCCCTACCACAACCGCTACTGTTTCGGTTAGCGTCAACGACAGCTACCCTCCAATGCCGTCAGACAGTACTGCGGCCATAAATTGCGTAGGTAAGAACATCTATCTTTTTGCAACGCCAGACACTACCGCAACCGTCACATACAGTTGGTCTGGCCCCGACGGTTTTACTTCTACCTTACAAAATGCAACGATCACAGGAGCCACAACGCTTAACTCAGGTGTGTATACGTTGACAGATACACTTGCAGGTTGCCCGTCGGCGGCCAACACATTTACGATCACCGTTTTACCAACGACCGCTGTTGCTGTTTCTATCAGCGCCACGCCTGGCGATACGATCTGTGCCGGTACAATGGTTTCCTTCACTGCCGTGCCTACCAATGGCGGTGCAATTCCCCACTATCAATGGATGAGCGGTGTTTCTACTCCTATAGTGGGCGCCATGTCCAATACATTTGCAAGCTCTACGCTGCTCAATGGCGAAACTATATTCTGCGAGCTGACCAGCAGCCTCGACTGCCCGTCACCGGATGTGGCCAGTAGCAATGTGATCACAATGAATGTAATTGACAATCCGCCCATCGTTGCAATCTACGCAAGCACGGGCAATATTGTTCCTCCGGGTACCACCGTTACGTTCACGTCGGCAGTGTATGATGCAGGCACATCGCCTATTTATCAGTGGCAATTAAATGGGGTTAATATTGCAGGCGCAACTACGCCGACACTTACTGTAACTACGTCAAACACAAATGACACCATAAGCCTGATGGTAACAAGCACTATGAGTTGCGCAATCCCTAATTATGATGTCAATAGTCTGGTGATCATACCCACCACCGGTGTTGCAAATGTTTCTAGTCCTTTTGATAACGTTACCCTGTTCCCTAACCCCAATGCCGGTAGCTTTACGATAAAGGGCAATGTACAGGACATTAACGCAGGCAGCATATCCTTTGAGGTGATCAATCCGCTTGGACAATTGGTTGCCAACGGGCAGGCAGGCGTTAATAATAACGTTGTAGACAAGGCCATTGACCTTAGCAATGCCGCTGATGGCACCTACCTTATAAAGCTTCAAGCAGGGGCAGATAGCAAAATATTCCGCTTTACAGTGATGCATTGATATCAATAGTCATTTATCTAAAGAGCAAGAGGCTGGCGTTTACCGCTCAGCCTCTTGCTCTTTTAAGGACGTATAGTTTTTCTTTAACGAAGATCCTTGCTTTCACCATTCACTAATCCCATACACCTGCCCATACTTCTGTTTGGCGTAGGCGATGAAAAACCGGGGATCCAGTCCTTGTCCTGTTATCCGCTTGCATAGTTCTTCCGAATTATACTGCCGGCCATATTGATGCACAGAACTACGTAGCCATTCCAATAAAGGGTAAAGATCACCGGTAGCTATTTTATTGTCAAGGTCTGGGATGTCTTTTTGCATCTGCTGAAAAAATTGCGCCGCATAAAAACTGCCCAGCGTATAGGTAGGGAAATACCCAAACATGCCGTGGCTCCAATGTACATCCTGCAGTACGCCGGTCTTATCGTCCTTGGGTCTTACGCCCAGGTAGTACGCGTAAAGGTCATTCCATCTTGCGGGCAAGTCTGATGTAGAAAGCTGCCCCGTGATCAATTCTTTTTCGATCTCATAGCGGATCAACACATGGAAATGGTACGTCACTTCATCGGCTTCCGTTCGGATGAGTGACGGCTCAACCTTGTTCGCAGCTTTAATGAAATCTTGTGCGGTTACGTTAGCCAGTGGCCCCGGAAAGCGTTTTTGCAATCGGGGATAAAAGAATGACCAGAAGCCTGCGCTCCGGCCCACATTGTTTTCCCAAAGCCTCGATTGCGATTCGTGAATGCCGAGTGAGGTGGCTGCGCCAAGTGGTAAACCATATTGGTCTTCCGGTAGCCCTTGCTCATAAAGCCCATGCCCTCCTTCATGGATGCAGCTCCAAAGCATGGATGCGAAATTGCCTTCATCAACTCGGGTAGTGATCCGGACATCAGTAGGAGCAAAACTTGTAGTGAACGGATGCTCGGAATAATCCTGCCGCCCGGCTTCGAAATCAAATCCCATAGCCGTGAGTACCTCTATCGAAAAATTCCATTGCTGTTGCTTGGGGAAATGTTGTTTGAAGCAGTCATTGCCCACTTGCTGTGCCGATTTTATTTTACCCAGTATAGGAGGCAATTCTTCCTTGATGCCTGCAAACACCTGGTCCAGCATCTTCACCGTTGCGCCTTTTTCATAGTCATCCAGCAGGGCATCGTATGGCTGTTCTACATACCCATAGAGCGCAGCTTGCTGTTTTTTGAGGGCTATCATATTTGTCAGGGGACCGGCAAACAAACTAAAATCATTCATCTTTCTAGCCTCTACCCATGCATTAAATGTCAGGCTCGTCTGCTTTGATAATTCTTCCACAAAAGCCGACGGCAACATTTTGGCCTTTGCATAGTCCTCAAGGCTTTTCGCCACATTGCACTGTTCTCGCACGGTGAGGCCGTCCGCGGACGACAATGACGCCAGCAACGTGCCATAACTGTCACTCGTCAGTAATTCATGAGCCTGTGATGCCAGGGTAGCCAATTGCCTGCTGCGGTATTCTGCGCCTTTTACAGGCATATATATTTCCTGGTCCCAGCCCAGGACTGCTGATGCATAATTAATGTCCGCCGCCTTTTGCAGGAGCGTAGTATAGTTGGTATATAATTGTTTGGTGCGTGGTTGCATGTATGTTGACAGTAATTGAAAAGTGTTGTATCAAAAAAGTTTTGCAGCATGAGGCCCTGAATATGGCGATCGGGTCGCAATGAAATTGTGGTTGAATTTTGGCTATTACCCCTCCGCATTTTCTATGCGCTCTATTTTATTGATTCCCTCCAGCGCCCCTAGTTTGTTGCAGAAATTATTCAGCTCCTCCCGGTCATGCACGTATACCATTATGGTTCCCTCAAAAATCCCGTCATTCGAGTCGATGCTCATGGAGCGCATATTCAGTTTTAGTTCGCCCGATATTACGTTGGTGATCTTCTGTATTACGCCCACATCGTCCAGCCCAATGATGCGAACACCTGCCAGGAAGGATATTTCCTTATTCTTCGCCCACTTCGTTTTTACGATCCGGTGTCCATAATTGGCCAGCAATTGCGCCGCATTAGGGCAGTCAGTGCGATGTATTTTCAGGCCCTCACCAGAAGTAACAAATCCGAACACGCTATCACCGGGTATCGGTTGGCAGCATTGCGCCAGCTTATACAAGATACGGTCTGAGCGCTCTCCGAAAATGATCAGTTCTGCGCCTTTTCCCGGCTTCTGTTTCAGCGCTTCCTCTTCCGGGGAAATATTTTTGATTTCTTGCTTGAGTTCGCGTCCCGGTGGTTGCAATTTGTCGCCATACAGTGCGAAATTGTCCAGGTCCTTAAGGTCTATGTCCCCTACCGCTATCGCATAATACAAATCCAGCGGCGACGATTTCTTATAATAGCTTAAGAACTCATTCAGGTTATTCTGCGACATTGGAGCCTTCAGGTGGTCCAGTTTCAGCTTTAATGCCTTCTTTCCGTCCTCCGCTATTTTGCGCTTATCCTCCTTCAGGTAATTCTTTACACGCGATTTAGCCTTTGCTGTGATGAGGAAACGCAACCAGTCTTCACTCGGCGTTTGTTTAGAAGAGGTAATTACTTCTACCTGATCGCCGCTATCCAGTGGGTGGCTCAGCGGCACCAGCCGGTAATTCACCTTGGCGCCTATGCAATGCATCCCTAACTCGGTGTGAATATCAAACGCAAAGTCGAGTGCAGTAGCGCCCTTGGGCAGCACCCGCATATCACCCTTTGGTGTATAAATATAGATCTCTTCAGTAAACAGGTCAAGCTTAAAATCCTGTATGAAATCGATGGTATCCGTGTCAGGGTTGTTTAGTATGTCGCGCAGGTGTTTCAGGAAGCTGTCCAGCTTGCTTTCCGGTACATTTGCAGCTCCTTCCTTGTACTTCCAGTGCGCTGCCAGGCCCTTCTCCGCTATCTCGTTCATCCTGGCAGTGCGTATCTGTACTTCCACCCATTTGCCGTTTGGGCCCATTACCGTCGTGTGCAGCGCTTCATAGCCATTACCTTTGGGCACACTGATCCAGTCGCGCAGCCGCTCCGTGCTGGGACGGTAAAAATTGGTCACTATAGAATATACCTTCCAGCAGTCTTCTTTTTCATGCTCCGGCTCAGACTTCAATATGATGCGTATGGCGAAGAGGTCATAAACCTCATCAAACGTCACATGCTTTTTGCGCATCTTGTTCCAGATGGAATTGATCGCTTTTGGCCGGCCATAAATTTCAAACTCAAATCCATTTGCGGCCAACTCTTCCTTTACGGGTTTTATGAACTCGTTAATATATCGTGTCCTGTCGCGCTTGGTTTCTTTGAGTCCGCGGGCTATCTCTTCATAAATGTCGGCCTGGGTATATTTCATCGCCAGGTCTTCCATTTCGCTTTTGATCTCATAAAGGCCCAGCCTATGGGCCAGCGGTGAGTATATATAGGTCGTTTCAGAGGATATTTTCAATTGTTTTTCACGGCTCATGCTGTCAAGCGTACGCATATTGTGCAGCCGGTCTGCCAGCTTTATCAGGATCACCCGCGGGTCGTCTGCCAACGTCAACAGTATCTTCCTGAAATTTTCGGCCTGTATAGTTGTATCGGCTTTAAGGTCCACCACGTTCGATATTTTGGTGAGCCCGTCTATGATCTTCGCAATTTGGGGATTAAAATCACGGCTGATCTCTTCAAGTGTTATCTCCGTATCTTCGACTGTATCATGCAGCAGCGCACAGATGGAAGATGTTACACCTAATCCTATTTCTTCCACTACTATCCTTGCAACGGCAAGTGGGTGCATGATATAGGGTTCTCCCGACTTACGCCGCATATCCTTATGCGCCTCTACCGACATTTCAAATGCGCGCCGCAAGAGGCCCTTATCGCCACGTTTTAGTCTATCCTTGAGCCCGCGCAGCAATGCCCGGTATTCCCTTAGGATACTTTTCTTTTCTTCTTCTTCATTCTTGTTATATGGGGCCGCAGATGGCTCCAGCGCTATCGTATGCATCTGTTCCATTCAAAATTACGAAATCTCCGGAATTAGTTCCCTTAAAGGGGTCAGGCTATCCAGAATATGTAAGTTACGAAGAAAAATGCGAACGCTTTCTATTTTAAAGATTTTTTTAACGCCTGTATGGGATTCGGGAACTGTAACATAGAACGCTTCTGAAATATTGCGGTAGTAAGAGCTTTAGAAGAATAAAGCCAGCTTTAATTTGGCAAAAAACGGGACGCCCGGTGTGTAACTCACCTGATCCACAGGCTTGGTTTCATTATATAGCCTCGAAATGTATTCAAACTGTGATTCATCCCATTGCACATTAAACAGGTTTTCAATAGCTACCCCTACCTCATACTTTTTGCGGGTATAGTTAACGGCAAGGTCGGTAAGGAAATAGCCTTGTGCATCGAGCGTATATGTGCTGTTTGCAGCCCGGTCATGCAGGTATCGGTAGCTGATGCCTCCATTGATACCGTTTTTAAGCCTGAAATCCAGTGCCGCAGTGCTGGTAAGCGTTGGGGCCAGGGGTACGTAGTCGTGCCCTGCGGCACTGTCAATGTAGCGAGGTTTGGCTAAGTTTAGATTGAGATTGGCAAATAACCACTTGGTCAACTGATAGCGCGCCGAAAAATCAATGCCCTTGCGCACTGTTTTGCCACTGGGCTGCACCGGTCCACCGGGTTGGTCTATCAGGTCTTGCCCAAACGTAAACTCCTGCTGTAGGTACAAGTACCACAGCGCAGCATTGATGTATAAATTAGGGAGTGGTTTCCAGTTCGTACCCAGGTCCGCGCCATAAGCAGCAGGCAGGATCTCGTAGCCCTGGTTCGCGATCACTACACGGGCGTCGTTGGAGTGAAACCCCTTGCCTAATTTGGCATACAATTGAAATTTATCATTGAATGTATATTCGACGTTCACTTTCGGGCTCACGGTAGCTTTTTGGGCGTTGGGGTCCTTCCCTATAAAGGCGCTGTCGGCATATCCGTCGGTTACGGGCGCCAGGTTCTGGTAGTAGAAGTGAAAATAATCTACCCGTACACCGGCGTTAAACAGCCAGTTTCCCATTCGTGCAGTTTCGTCAAAGTAGCCATTTGTATTAAGTTCTTTGGCTCGGCCATACTGCAGGTAGCCGAGGAATTGTCCATTCTCGGTATGGTCCAGTTCGCTCGGGTAAATATTGTCATACCGGTAACCAATTCCCGCAATACTAGTGAATGTGGTGCGGCCCAAATAGGTCGTTTTATACATTTTCCCGTTGTAGCCATTAAGGTCCCGCTCGTCCCGCTGGCGGAACTCGTCGCCGGTGGTGGGGAAGTAATAGTAAAAGGTGAAATTGCTGATGAGGTTAAAGAAGTAGTGGGAGTACCAGAATTGGTTGTCCATGGTCCACCCATTGCCCAAATCCTTTGTCAATTTAAGGCTGATATTTGTTCGTGTCGTATAGCCGCCCTGCGCCGTGTCCAGCGCGCCGAAACGGTTGGGGATATATCCTTCCTGTACTGCACGGTCGGGTATCTCGCCCGATGCGCGCCAGCCCGAAGCGAGCGTTGATGCCTCAAAGGTCAGCTTTGTTCTTTCGTTTAGCTTGGTATTGAATTTGCCAAAGAGGTTGTACCGCGTAAAATGCTCCGGGAGCGCAAAGGGGCCGCCGTTTGAATATAACCGCTCACCAGCTATATAAGCGCTCGTGCCTTTCTTTTTTTGCTTATCGCTAAGCAGGTTGATCATAGCCAGCATACGTAAGGTATTAAATTGACCTACCTCAATTTTTACCATGTCCTGGCTGAGTACCGGTTTGGTATTATAGGCCACAAATCCGGCTGTTGTAAAATCTCCCTTATCTGTATAGTACGGCCCCTTCCCAAAATCATAGCCTGATACTGTTTCCGGGATCAGGAAGTGGAGGTCTGCATAGCCCTGCCCATGTGCGTGCGATACCATATTCACAGGTATGCCATCCACAGATACGTTCACATCTGTGCCATGGTCCGCGTCAAATCCACGTAGGAATATTTGTTCTGCCTTGCCCCCACCCTGGTGTTGCGCTATGAACAGGCCAGGTACGAGGCGCAGCAGATCTTGCGCAGATTTTACTGGCTGCATATCCAGGTCCAGGCTACTGAGGGCGCTGAAGGTTTTAAGCGAAGCGCTATTCAGGATCGTCACGTCTTTGAGCGTGATAGCGCCGCGCTCCAGCGCTACAACCATCTCCTTTCCCGGTTCCGTTCTTATCTTCTGCGAAGCGTATCCTATTACCGATACATAAAGGCTGTCTGACTTCACATCTTTCAATTCAAAAGCGCCGTTTTTATCAGTAACGTCAGAATTTCCTGAAGGTACTTCCATCACGGCCGCACACTCGATCGGCTGTAGCGTGATCCTATCGATCACTTTTCCTTTCACCGTTGCTGCAATTGTTTGTGTGCTCTGAAGAGCGCAGACCAGCACCAGCCATAATAAATAACATGAAGTAAAAGTTTTTTTCATTTGGAGTGTTTGTGTGAATAGTTACGCAGGCAAGCCGTATTAAGATTTAGGACGTGTAAATAAACTTGCAATCAAACCTTCGCAACAAGGGCCGGCTAAACAAAGAATATGCGCTCCACGGTCCAGTAAGACGCCACCAGCGCTATCAGCACGCTCGCAGGGATCACAATACCCCTGCGATACCATATTTGGCTGGAGAACGGCTTAGATACCAGAAAGTAAAGGATGAGGATGATGCTCAGTTGGCCAAGTTCCACGCCAACGTTGAAACTGATCAATGCCGTGGCAAATGCATATCTCGGCATACCCATCTGCGCCAGCGCACCTGCAAACCCCATACCGTGCACCATCCCGAATAAGAAAACCATCACCAAACGCCATGGTTTTACTTTATTGGAAAAGATATTTTCCGTAGCCAACAACACTATAGAAAATGCGATCAGCGGCTCCACGACATTAGCAGGTGGTTTAATGATCCCGTACATCGCCAGCCCCAGGGTAATTGAGTGCGCCAGTGTGAACATTGAAGCCTGCAGGACCACCTGCTTGAGATTTGGGTTGAGAAAGAACACGCAGGTGATGAACAGGATGTGATCAAATCCAAGTGGGATGATATGCTGGAACCCGATCAGTGTGTACCTCCAGAAAACAGTATTGCTGTTCATTTTCTGCAATTCATAATTGATCACGTGACCACACACCGGTGACGCCACCATAAACATTAGCGCGATGAACAGCCAGTACTTTTTCATAGGGTTATTTGTTTAGGGCCACCAATGGTTTTGCTTCCTTAATGATGCGCTGGTCTATGTATTGGTTGATCGCAACCGCATTTTGCATCAGCGCGTTTCCCTTGCCTGTGTCACCGGCTGCGGCGTAGATAAGCCCTGCTTTGTAAAGTGTATTTGCGTTTTGCGTTTTTGTCGCCAGCATTTTGTCGGCATGTATTTTGGCATTTGCAAAGTCGCCTTTCAGGTAGTAAACCCACGCTATCAGTTCGTTGGCGTCAATGTTTTCCGGGCGCATATTTATATCCGTCTGTGCATACTGCAATGCCTTGTCCAGATTGCCTGCATTCATGTAGGCCATGGCCATTTCGCGGCTTACATTATGTTTCACCAACGCATCGCTCGATTCATCTTTTTGGCCTTGTTCCAGCAAGTCCACCACGTCGTTTCGCACTTCCTTCGCTTTTGCTACGTCACCTTTCAGTTCGTAAAGATCACCAAGGAACGATACAAAGGCTGCCTCACTTACCACTTGTATAGCGGTATCGGTATAAGCAATAGCTGCATCATAGTTCTTCTTGGCTTCTTCTACTCGCGCCAGTCCGATAAGTGCATAAGGATATTTTGGCAGGAACACCAGCGAGGACTTATACAGTATGTATGCGCTGTCTATGTTGCCCGTATTCAGGTATAGGTCGCCAAGGTGCGTCCGTGCCCATTCTGTGTTTTCACTGCCCGGCATGCCGGCAGCAACGGCCATTTTCATAGCATCTATAGCGCCGGCATTTTGTCCGTAGATCTGCCTGAGGTAAGACGCCCTGGAGTACGACCGCAGGTCAGGCCGGATGCTGATCATTTTATCGCAGTCCTTCACGGCGTCATCGTAATTGCCGAGCTCCACATTGGCGTCCACCAGCGCGCCGAAAATGCCCGAATTATAGCTATTCAGCGCTACGCCCTGCTGAGCGGCTTCCATAGCAGCCTTGAATTGGTGCATATTCAGCAATACCGCAGATTTCAGGCTCAGCGCCTGGAATACAACGTCCTTATTCCCCGTATTGCTGCCGGTTACTTTATTCAGCACCAGCATGGCTGCATTGCTGTAATAATTGTTGTTCCCGGTAAGCCTTCCTTCAGAGATGTAAACGGAAGCCAGGTTGATGTATTGCTGCAGATCATCTGGGTTCTTTTTGAGCGCCTCAATTGCCTTGTTATAAGTGCTTGAGATCAGGGACTTTTCCTCAGCCGTCCCCATGCTTTTTTGTGTTTCCAGCAATGCCGGCAATTGGTCCTTCTTGCTCTTGCAGGCCGAAAAGTATATGCTGCTCCCGCAGATGATCAACGTAAATAAAAGTATGGTCTTTTTCATTTTTTTGTGGTTTTGTACTTTTATATACGGGTGGAATAGTGAAAAGGTTTTACGTCTTACAAATATCCCAAAAGAAAAGGCCAGGCATTACGCCCGGCCACTTCCTTGTTTTCGATTGGTATTAATATTTATTGTGCCTTTACTAGTTTTATAGTCTGCACTTGCTGGCTATTTATAGACAGTACTGCAAAATAATTTCCTGCCGGTACATTGCTCGTATTCCACTGTTCTGTGTAGCTGCCGGGGCTCCTTGGGCCTTCATTCATCACATTGACCACCTTTCCGGTAATGTCCATTATCGTGATGTTGATATTACCTGCCACGTCTAGTTTATACAGGAATGACAATTGCGAGCTGAACGGGTTTGGCGCAGCATTCATCACTACTGCCGGCGTGCCTAGCGGCAATTGTGTGATCCCGGTATTGGTGAAGCTCAGAGGGCCGGTATATTCGCTGCCGGTAAATCCGGGCCATGGGTCCTGCACATAAGGGAAACATGCCTTGAACGTAGTGTCATTATGCGTTACTCCCGCATTGAATCCCAGCACGTTGGTGAGGTCAGTGGTTACCGGGCTGCCGGTTCCGCTGTAATCGTCATACCATAGCCCGATAGCGGCCAACACCACACCAGATACTGCTTGCAATTCTATGGTAGTCACGTCATCTTCCAGCCGGCGGCCATTAGGGAAGCCATCCATATTTGGGATGAACTGTATCGCCGTTGTTGTGTTGTATGTGGAATTGGTAAGGCCCAATACAGCCGCGGCAACAAGTCCCAGCGAACTGAAATTAGGATCAGTGCGCGATGTCGGTGGTACTGCCATATTCAGCCGCAGCATATCGCCGAGCGTGGGCAGAAAATTATTGATAAATGGTTTCCCTGCTGATAGCGGGTTGCCTGCTGTCTTGCCGGTCGCAAGCTGGTATGGGGCCAGGTTGGGTACGCCGGTATAGAATATCGGTAAGATATCTACTGCACGTGGGCTGGATGAATCCGGCAGCAGGATGTTGCCATACGTTGCAGGGTCTAATGCAGTACCCACCAGCGCAGGCGAACCTTTCAAAGGCCATAGCCCTTTCTTGTAATTGTCGAAATCAAAAGCGCCTAGTGAATGCGTCTGTATACGAAGAGCAGAAAGCCCCGGCACTGCTGCCGCAAATTCTGTTGTGTCCATGTACAACGCTAATTCAGGGTTTTCGAAATTGGGAATAAACGCAGCGTCGCCTGTGTAAGGGCTGGCAGCGTTCCATTTGTCCTTCATGCCTATTGGTATCACTACTTCATTGGTCAGGGGCATGCCCAGGCGCGATACCTGTATCCATGAGCCTGAGGTAGAAGGCGCGCCACCGGTTGTGCTCAATGTAGTGATTGCTGGCCTGCTTGCAGATGCCCATACACCGATTACGAAATTCGGGTCGAGGATGCTTGTGGCAGATGCCGTTGTGTGGCCGCTCACCTGTAGAGTAGAAATAGGCACTTCTATAGCTATGGTATGGCAATTGAATTTAGCCAGTCCGTCACGGCCTGGGTTGCGGAATCCACCTACATCAAAGGCGCCGCCGAGGTCCACAAAAAATGGGTCGTCAATGGGTCCGCAAAACAGTTTTTCGCCCGTGCTCGCAGTGGCTATCGCCGCATTTACTAACGCATCATATCCTGCCGACTCACCGAGGCCGACGGCGCTTTGTATGGAGCGCGGCCCTATATTTGGTGGTGGTACAATACCGTTGATAAGAATAGATGTCCACGTTGTCCCGCCATCGGTGCTGCGCTCGCAAGTATACACATCCATGATGTTTTGCTTGCCCAGGCGTATATTGAAGAACGTCGTGGTATCTTGGTTCACCTGCGTGAATGTAAAGCGGTACGTGATGTCATCCGTAGTCCCCGTAGCCTTGTTCTTGATGTGTATTTCGTACCGGATATTCTCGCCGAAATTATACCAGTTAGGCCCTCCTGCCGGGTGCTCAAACGGTATATAATTCGCGATGATCACGATATTGTTGGTATCACACGGGCTCCTGAATGCATACAGGTCTGTATTGTCCGCCAGCGGATCGTTTGAGATCAGGGGAGCTTCCCGGTGCGACGAAGCTGCTACCCTTATTTGCGGCAGCATGCATATAAGCGCCACCACCATTATTTTATTTAGAATATTTTTCATTTTTTATGTTTTTAGTATTGAATTTAGCAATGGTTAAACGTCATGCAATTCTTCCGGAATAGACATTAAAACCGCTGTTGGTAAGTGTAGTCATATCCCCTCCAGGGTTGTTGTTCATAAGGGAACGATGTCTGGAAAGTGGTGTCATTATGGGTAATGCCGGCGTTGAAGCTGAGTACATTTGTGAGGTCGGTCGTTACTGGTGATGCCATGCCCACTTCATAGTCGTCATACCACAGCCCGATTGCTGCCAGCGCCACGCCACCTACGGCCTGTAACTCTATAGTGGTCACGTCATCTTCCAGCCTGCGCCCGTTCGGGAACCCATCCATGTTGGGGATAAACTGTATCGTCGTGTCGCCATTGTAAGTGCTGTTGGTAAGGCCCAGCGCTGCCGCCTGTATAATACCTTCCGGACTGAAATTCGGATCCGTACGCGACGTTACTGGCACAGCCATATTCAGCCGGATCATGTCTCCAAGAGTAGGCAGGAAATTATTGATGAATGGCTTGCCATAAGCAAGGGGGTTTCCCGCAGGTTTGCCTGTGGCCAGTTGATAAGGCGCCAGGTTAGGCACGCCGGTATAGAAGATAGGCAAAATATCCACGGCGCGCGGGCTGGCAGAGTCGGGCAGTAATATTGTCCCGAAAACAGCATCGTCCAGCGCCGTTCCGGCTACTGCCGCAGAACCTTTCAAAGCCCATAAGCCTTTTCGGTAATTCCTGAAGTCAAATGCGTTCAGCGAAGCAGTCTGTATGCGCAAAGCATTGAGTGCGGGCACTGCGCCGCCATACTCTGAATTGTCCATATAAAGGGCTAGTTCCGGGTTTTCGAAATATTTTGCGAATTGCACATCATTGGCTGGGTTGCTCGCATTCCACATATCTTTCATGCCCACCGGTATGATCACTTCATTGGTCAGCGGCATGCCTATGCGCGATACCTGCACCCATGATCCTGAGTAGCCTGGCGCGCTGGTAGTGCTCAGCGTCTTTATTTGCTGGCGGCTTGCAGAGGCCCATACGCCTATCACAAAACGGCTGTCCAGGATATTCACCGCGCTCGATACGCTTAATCCACTTGCCTGTAGCAAGTTAATAGGTATTTTCAGCGCAATTGTGTGACAATTGAACCTCGCCAGCCCATCCTTTGGTGCATTCGCCGTGCTCAATCCCGACGGCCTGAAATTTCCTAGGTCAAACGCGCCTGCAAGGTCCACAAAGAATGGGTCGTCCACAGGGCCGCAGAATATGTTTTCTCCCGAGGTTGCTGTGCCTATAGCCGCCGTCATCAGGCTCAGGTAATTAGGCGCCGCCAGGCCCACCGTTGAGTTTTCTATCGACCTTGGCCCGATGTTTGGTGGTGGCACAGTCCCGCCGGTTAAGATGGTCGTCCACGTTACCCCGCCATCAGTGCTCTTTTCACAGTTATAGGTTGTCTTCAGGTTTTGCTTGCCCAGGCGGATATTGAAAAAAGTCGTCGTATCCTGGTCTGCCTGGAAAAACGTGAACCGGTAGGTAATATCATCTGCCGTTGTCGTCGCCTCATTCTTGATGTGTATTTCATACCTTACGCTCGTGCCGAAGGTGTAGTAATTAGGCCCTCCTTCCGGCGACTCAAAGGGGATGTAGTTCGCAATGATCGTAACCGTATTGGGGTCGTCGGGGCTACGGAATACGTACAGGTCAGTATTATCGGCCTGTGGGTCATTGGAGATCAGGGGGGCTTCCCTGTGGCTGGAGGCAAAAGCCGTCGTGCCCAGCGTCATTACGCCTAGGAGTAAAGGTAAGAATCGCATTCTCCTGTAAAAGTTCATTTTTCGCATACATGGTAATTTTAGATTGAACAATAATTTTTCTTATTGCAATCATTTACGAGCCACTTTCCTTTTTAGATTTTAGTTAACAGAAATTAATTTCTTCGGAATCTGAAATTAATTGGGAGGGGAACGGAAATTTCAAGCAGCCGGAATTATTAATAAGCTGATCAGCCCTGGCGCGTGCCTTGTAACGTGTGGATAGTGAGGCATATACCTGCACTATGTTAGAGGACTAAAGGAACACACACGCCAGGTTATAGACGTCAAATGTCGGGTAAGGCTCCCTCTGGCTATGTTGCGTACGTCGCCTATAAGATCATTTTGCGCTCAACCTATTCATGCACTTCAACATGTCAATCCCCTTTAGAAGCACCCCACCAAAAAGATCGCCCTTCTTCTCGACCCGTGCCAGAATGTTTTTAAAAGTGAAATCCGTCGGCAGTAGTCCGGCCTTCACCTCGCGCCATTCCAGCGGGGTACTTACGGTGGCTCCGGGTCTGGGCCGCAGGCTGTAAGCGCATGCCACGGTTTGCCCCTTGTTGTTTTGCAAATAGTCGAGATAGATAACGTCCTTGCCCCTCTTCGTCAGGTTTCGTTCGAGGCTGGTGGTTCCAGGCAACTGTTCGTGGGTTATGGAGGCAATCGCATGCGCAAAATCCTTGGCCTGTTCATAAGTATACTTTGCGCCCAATGGCACATAGATATGCATCCCCGTGGCGCCCGATGTTTTCGGGAAAGATGCCGCACCAGCCTTGTCCAGGATCTGTTTGATCACATTTGCAGTCTCTACCACTTGGTCATAGGTATTATGTTCCGATGGGTCGAGATCCAGTATCAGGTAGTCAGGATGATCTGGGCTTTGGATCCGGGAGTTCCATGGATTGATTTCTATACACCCGAGATTGGCCAGGTAGAGTAGCGTTGGCTTGTCGTTACACACAATATAGTGAATGTCCTTTTCTGAACTGTCTGAATGCACCACTTCCGTTTTTATCCATTCAGGCGCTCCAATCCCGGCGTCCTTCTGGAAAAATCCCTTTTCGTTAATGCCATTGGGGGAACGGAACAGCGACTCTGGCCTGTCATTAAGGTACTTGATGATATGGCTATAGATGCTGTTGTAGTAGTCTATTACATCGCCTTTAGTGTAACCGTCTTCTGGCCAGAATATTTTATCGGTATGGGTAAAACTTACCGTCTGTCCACTTTCGGTTTTTATCGGTTCCATATCATCTTTTTGGCGGGTGATTTTCAGTGTCTTGTTTTTTTAGTCCGCGTTCATTATTTCGGGCTGCTGTATAGGCGAGCGAGCCTTTTTTGGCATAAGTCTCACTATCATAATCTTCGGCCGTGGCATATTCGTCCTGATGTTTTATCAGCAACCAGGTTTTTTCATCCTTTTTTATATGTACCAACGCGAAATCCCCCTTGAGCAGCTTTCCGTTCAGCCGGAACTTTATACTGCCTTCGTCGAGGTGTTTTGCAAATTCAGTCGTGCTGATAACATCGCCATTTTCGCCTATTGGTTCATAAGTCCCACGGTCCCATACATCCACATGGCCCGCCCCATAATTTCCTACGGGTATGTCACCTTCAAATGTGGCGTAGTCTATCGGGTGGTCCTCAACCGCAATCGCCAGGCGCTTGTCCTTAGGGTTCATGGATGGCCCCTTGGGCAC
>Ga0364859_10291_pt1 | contig 32093 bp, 30 predicted proteins | sample ExccelAu500001D3_FD_206911 | JGI IMG/M metagenome (GOLD analysis project Ga0364859, IMG submission 206911) | Enriched cells from Trout Bog Lake Hypolimnion, Wisconsin, USA - BchlTB.Aug20.5000.01 .D3 | ecosystem: Environmental > Aquatic > Freshwater > Lake > Hypolimnion/Profundal zone | place: USA... | reverse complement strand
ACTCGCCGGATGGTCGAGCGTGAAAATTCTGTGAATACCTGGGATTGAATTGAAGTTTTAATTTCTGCTTCGCGCAAATAACCTTTCTCGCTCCGGTTCAGCTCGTAAAGAACTGCAGTCCAGATTAGAATCAGAGCCACGCACACTACTCCGGTTATTTGAATCTTTAGAAGCTTATTGGACGTCATCATGGGCAGCTACAGAATCGATCGGCACCTGGGGAAAATATATAGGTGATAGTTTACAGCTATGGAGAATGAACGCAAAACGCTTATTTATGAAAATAAGACGGACCAGTATTATAAAATAATTTCAAAGTGACTTGAACCGGACTTAATATCAATGAAGAAACTAATCAAGATAGTGGTTGCAACGGTACTGTTATTTATAACCCCTTTTGCGATCGCACAAGCGGAGGGCACATTCAGAGATTGTCCTGATTGTCCTGAAATGGTCAGCATTCCTGCCGGAAGTTTCATCATGGGCAGTTCGCCAGAAGAGGCAGGAAGATCGGGTAACGAAGGACCTTCGCACCAAGTTTCAGTGGGGCCGTTCAGTATGGGGCGCTACGAAGTGACGGTGGGTGAGTTTCGTCAATTTGTGCAGGAAACCCAGTACAAGACCGATGCCGAGCGCAATGCCGGTATCTTCAAAGGCTGTAAAGCTTGGGATGTATCCGATGGTACTTTTCAATGGCGTGCCGAGCGGCGCTGGGATAACACCGGTTTTACTCAAACTGAACGACAGCCGGTGGTGTGTGTTTCATGGAACGATGCCAATGCTTATGCAGGATGGTTATCACATAAAACTGGAAAAGCGTATCGGCTTCCAAGTGAGGCTGAGTGGGAATATACGGCCAGAGGCAAAACAAGCACTTCCCGATATTGGGGCAATAGTCCGAGCGCTTCCTGTCTTTATGCCAACGTGGCGGATGCTACTGTCGGTCCTGGAAATCTTGCATGGAAGAACAGGAACGATTGCGAGGATGAATATTTTTTTACAGCTCCGGTGGGGAGCTATTTGCCTAATGCATTCGGTCTGTACGATATGATTGGAAATGCGTTTGAATGGACTGCCGACAGTTTTCACGACGATTACAATGGTGCGCCTACTGATGGAAGTGCATGGCAAGGTAATAATGGTCAGCGAGTGTTCCGTGGCGGTTCATGGAATAGCGAACCGCGTAGCGCGCGTGCCGCAGCACGAGATTCGGCTGGCCCGTCCTTTAGAATAAGCAGCGTTGGCTTTCGTCTGGCCAGCTCTTTTCACCCGGAGTGATTGTTTTACTGGGTTTCGATGGTGCCGTTTATTTGTACCGTAAGTTGGCTATCACCACCGGCAAATTCCGGTGCAGGGATGGCAGTTGCCGCCATTGCCATGCCGCGCATCATGGGAACGGGGCGCGGTGAAATACCCCCGCTGTTGATTGAAAAATGCACGGTCTTGTAAGATTTTGCGCCAACCGCTTGACGTATCGCATCGGCACGTGTCTGGAAAGCTTTGATGGCTTCGGTAATCAATTCGTTTTCGATTTGTGAGCGGGTACCCGGTGCCAGGGTAAATTGAACGCCGCTGAGTTGCAAGCTGCTTTGCAACTGCATGATCAACTCACTGGCAGCTTTGAAGTCGCGACTTTCCAGGCGAATTTCTCCATGCCCGCGCCAAGCGTCGATCTGGTTGTTTTTGCCGTAAACCGGATAGGTATTCTGGTTGCCGCTGCTGGTTTTTATACTGTCGAAAGAAGTCGCTTTTTTGAGCGCTTCATTCAAAGCGGTATTGATTAACCGGGCGACGCGTCCGGGTTCTTTGTCCTGAATATCCACGGCCATATTGGCAATCAATAAATCATTGTTCACTTCACGGCCCGTTTCCACCTGGAAATCAACCCGGTTATAAGGTTCGGTGTCGGCACAGGCCAAAGCGGAAACGGTTAACAATCCACTCAGTAAAGCAATGCGTAACATGGCGATTTCCTTGAATTGGGCAGTGCTTATGCTAATGCAAAAAGGGTAAGATGTGCATAGTTAAAATTTGGATTACATTGACTCATCCCGAAATTCAATTTTAAGGAGATAAAATGGATTTAAAAGAAACATGTCTGGATTCCGAGATTGTCTATGAGGGTAGTTTTATTCAGGTGGTTAAAGATAACGTGCGGCTTCCAGACGGTAGTACCAGCACGCGCGAACACATCAAACACCCCGGGGCGGTAGCCGTGCTGGCCATTCTGGATAATGGTAATCTGGTGATGGAGCGCCAATTCCGCTACCCACCGCAGCGCGAATTTATCGAGCTTCCTGCCGGCAAGATTGATCATGGCGAGGATATTCTGATTACCGCCCAGCGAGAATTGCTTGAAGAAACCGGTTACGTGGCCAGCGAGTGGACCCACCTTTCAACCATGTGGCCCTGTATCGGTTATGCCGACGAGCGCATGGAATATTTTCTTGCGCGCGGCCTGACTCACCAAGGTAGCCAGCTTGACGAAGGTGAGTTTCTGGAGGTGTTTGAGCTGTCTCCCGCCGATGCGATGCAGTGGATCAAGCTTGGAAAAATCAACGATAGCAAGACGGTTCTCGGCCTGTTCTGGTTGGAAAAAGTATTGAAGGATTGGACGTAAGCCAAGCTGTAAAGGAATTTCTATAACCTGTTTTGGAAGGAGTAAGTAATGAAGCTATTGGGTGCAGATACCAGTCCCTACGTGCGCAAAGCCCGCCTGGTCTTGCTGGAAAAAAACATTCCGCATGATTATGTGGTCGATCTTCCGCGCGAGCCGGGTAGTCAGGTTGTCCGTGTCAATCCGCTAGGGCGAATTCCCGCGTTGATACTGGATGATGAAACCTGTGTGTTCGATTCGTCAGTGATTGCCGAATATGTCGACACACTGAGCGATGATCCCATCCTGATTCCGCGAAACGACACTTGGGCGAGGATGCGTGTTAAACGCTGGGAGGCACTGGCAGACGGTATTATGGATTCTGCTGTGGCAGTACGTACCGAGGCTATCCGCCCGGCGGATCTGCAAAATACCGAGGCGATAGCCCTACACAACAGGGCTATTTCGCGAGCGTTAGAATATGTTGCCGAGCAACTGGGGGAGAGGGAATGGTGTGAGGGAACGGCTATTTCGCTGGCTGATCTTGCATTGGTCAGCGCTTTGATTTATCTCGATTTGCGTCAGGCCGAGCGTGACTGGCGAGGCGCTCACTCTAATCTGGCTCGCTGGTTTGAAAAAATGAATAAAAGAGCCAGTATTCGCACCACAATGGGCGGTTAAGTTTAAACTGCGCACCGAAAATGTGCCCTATATTGGTGCGTTATTTTATATTTCGCACCAATATGGTGAGGCAAAATGTTTTCTGAATAAGATTAAATATAAAAAACGCTTATAAAACAATATAGCTTAAAGCTGGAACGAGATTTGCATACTGCTTCCCGGTTCGCACTAAATAGGGGAGTATTATGGGTGGTTTGGGAAGTCTAAAAGAAGGCAGTGATGCACTATTTATTTTGCTTGGCGCTATTATGGTGCTGGCGATGCATGCCGGTTTTGCTTTTTTGGAATTGGGGACGGTTCGAAAAAAGAATCAAGTGAATGCACTGGTGAAAATTCTCACCGACTTTGCTATTTCAACGCTGGCTTATTTTTTCATCGGGTACGGAATTGCCTACGGTGTCAATTTCTTTAATGGAGCTGAAGTCCTTGCGCAGAAAAGTGGCTATGAGCTGGTCAAGTTCTTTTTTCTGCTGACGTTTGCCGCAGCCATTCCAGCCATCGTTTCAGGAGGCGTTGCGGAGCGTGCCCGTTTTAATCCGATGCTGGCTGGAACTTTTCTGCTGGTTGGTTTCGTTTATCCGTTCTTTGAGGGGATTGCCTGGAACCATAGGCTGGGTGTTCAAGATTGGCTTAACGCCTCATTCGGCGCTGAATTTCACGACTTCGCCGGCTCCGTGGTGGTGCATGCCGTGGGAGGGTGGATCGGTTTGGCGGCTGTGCTGCTGCTGGGGGCCAGACGGGGGCGTTATGGCAAAGAGGGTCAAATCTCTGGGCATCCTCCTTCCAGCATTCCTTTTTTAGCCTTGGGGGCCTGGATATTGACAGTGGGATGGTTTGGCTTCAATGTGATGAGTGCGCAAACCATCGATAAGATGAGCGGTCTGGTCGCGGTCAATTCACTGATGGCGATGGTGGGCGGCACACTCGTAGCCTTATGGGCAGGTAAGAATGATCCGGGGTTTGTACATAATGGCCCGCTTGCCGGATTGGTGGCAGTTTGTGCGGGTTCCGATCTGATGCACCCGATTGGTGCGTTGCTGACGGGTGGGATTGCCGGTGGACTATTTGTGTGGATGTTCACCATGACGCAAAATCGCTGGAAGATAGACGATGTGCTCGGTGTGTGGCCCTTGCATGGATTGTGCGGGGCGTGGGGCGGCATTGCGGCGGGGATTTTCGGGGCAAAGGCGTTGGGAGGGATCGGTGGGGTCAGCTTTATGTCCCAACTGATTGGAACCTTGCTGGGTATTCTCATCGCTTTTGCGGGCGGATATCTGGTCTATGGTGTAATCAAGAAAGCGATTGGCATTCGTCTTGATCAGGAAGATGAGTTTAACGGCGCCGACCTTAGTATACATAAAATAACTGCCACTCCGGAGCGGGAATCGGGTTGGTGATGGACGGTTGGTGTTTGTTAATGTCTTGAGTGGGGGGAATCCAGAACAATAAAGTCTTGAACCAATCTGGAGTTGCTAGCCAAGAGGCAACGCATTTTGAAATAGTGACATGGAAAAATCTACCTCAGCAACCCTAGATCTAGTGCGCCTTGCTTGGCCCGTCCTGATTGCCCAGCTTGCCTTGATGGCGAACAGCGTGATCGACACCGCGATGGCAGGGCGACTTTCAGTCATTGATCTCGCGGCAGTTGGCATCGCTGCGTCAATCATGGCTACAGTTCTGATGTCCATGATCAGTGTTCTGCTTGCACTGCCTCCCATCATCGCCCAATTATACGGCGCAGGCCAGGGAGCAAGGATTGGACGCGAAATTCATCAGAGCGTTTGGATTTCCCTGATGCTTGCCGTAGTGACAATCTTGCTGCTTCATTACCCGGAGCCGTTCATTGGGATTTCTGAATTGCAACCGCCGGTAGAGGCCAAGGTGAGGGCCTATCTCGATGCCTCGGCTTGGGGGGTGCCTGCCACCATTGCCTTGCGTTTGTTCTTCGGCCTTTCAACAGGGATTGGCAGGCCGGGGCCGGTAATGACGTTTAATATGTTGGCTCTATTTGTCAAGGTGCCGCTTAATGCACTTTTTATGTATGGTCTACTTGGAATTCCAGCAATGGGTGGACCAGGCTGCGCGGTTGCGACGGCGGTAGATGCATGGATCATGGCAGTTGCAGCCTGGATATGGTGCCTGAATCATCCGAAGTACCAGGAATTTCAGTTGCGAATTCGTTTTTCCGCTCCAGACCTCAAAGCTATCTGCGCATTTATGAAGCTGGGTATTCCCATCGGCTTGACGTTTATTGCTGATATGACGGCATTTACCTTTATGGCACTTTTCATAGCGCGCTTGGGACCTGTCGTTTCCGGTGCCCACCAGATTGCTGCAAACATTGCGGTAGTGGCATTTATGTTCCCGCTTGCGCTTGGCAATGCCACCTCCGTTCTGGCAGGGCAGGCTATTGGTGCAGGGCAACCGGAACAGGCTCGATATATCTGCTGGACAGGCATTCGTCTTGGCCTATTGATTGCAGTTGCTTTCAGCTTGATATTCTGGATTGGCGCACCACAAATTGCCGCACTTTATACAACAGATCATCAAGTGCAGGCGGCGGCACTTCCATTGATTATGCTGGTCGGGTTGTACCATCTTGGCGACGCTCTTCAAACGATTGCCGTCAATGCATTGCGTGGATATAAAAAGTCGTTTGTGCCGATGTTGATTTATACGATCACGCTATGGGGTATCGGTCTTGGAGGCGGCTATGTATTGGGGCTGACTAACACGTTTGGTTCGGTACGCGGAGCAACCGGTTTCTGGATCGCTGCTGTTGTTAGCCTTTGGCTGGTCGCGGGGATGGTCGCTCTTTACCTTAATGTCGTGAGCCGGGCGAAATTAAGTGTAGAAACTAGCGGGCACTTACAGAATTAATACGCAAATCTAATTATTGTTGACTTATTTTGTAAGATATGCTATTGCACTTATTCTAACTATGATAACGGAGGTATCATGAAATCGATCAATCAAATTTTAGCGGAAAAAACAAAACCCAATACCACAGTTTCTCCCAACACAACCGTATTAAGTGCAATCGAGATAATGCGTGAACGAGACATCGGTGCGGTTATGGTAGTTGATGGCAACAAGCTTGTAGGGATTTTTACTGAGCGGGATTGCTTGCATAAGGTGTCATCTGTTGGAGATGACCCTCGTGAAGTTTTGGTGAGTGAAGTGATGACGCGCCAGGTTCGCTGTGTTACTCCTGACATGGAAGTGTCGGAGGGGCTTGCGTTGATGACCGATCGCCATTTTCGCCATCTGCCTGTCCTTGATGAACAGAGGAATATAATCGGTATAGTTTCAATCGGCGATTTGGTTAAAGCCAAAATTTCCGATCAAAGTTTTGTAATCGACCAGATGGAGCGTTATATTACCTCTTGAGCATCCTGGTTTGGGAAGCAAAGAGATTTGCGGCCCGACAAACTTTGCGGAAATTTTGCTGATTTGCTAGTTGTACGGGAACCTGCCTCACGAAATAATATTTTGTGAGGCAGGTGGATTTTTGAGCCTGTTGGTCGCTAAAAACTTCAAAAATTACTGGCGCCAATCGCCATTCATCTGCTTTTGTGTCAGCAGGCCGATCTTCACAGGGGTTACTTTCCATATTTCCCTGCAGTATTTATCAATACTCCGGTCAGACGAGAATTTTCCCATGCGGGCAACATTCAGAATTGACATCCGTGTCCAACGTTCCGGCTCACGATAGGCTTCACTGACTTGATGTTGACAGTCTACATAAGACTGGTAATCGGCCAAAAGACGGTAGGGGTCACCATATAAAAGTGAATCCACTATGGGGCGAAATAAATCGCGGTCACCACGAGAAAAATGGCCATTTTGAATCAGGTCAATCACAGCCCTTAATTCGTTGTTGTTTTGATAAATATCACGGGGATCATAACCGTTTTTCCAGGTCGCCTGAACTTCCTCGGCTGTCAGCCCGAACAGAAAGAAATTTTCGGCACCCACTTCCTCGCGGATTTCAACATTGGCACCGTCCAGTGTGCCGATAGTGAGTGCGCCATTCATCGAGAATTTCATATTGCCGGTGCCGGAGGCCTCTTTGCCCGCAGTGGAAATCTGTTCAGAAAGATCCGCTGCCGGATAAACACGTTGGCCGTTGGTGACGCTGTAATTGGGCAGAAATATCACTTTCAGACGATCCCTGACTATCGGGTCCCGGTTGACTACGTCGCCTACTGAATTAATCAGTTTGATCATCAATTTGGCGAAATGGTAGCCGGGAGCAGCTTTCCCGCCAAATATAAAGGTGCGTGGTTGAATATCAATATTGGGGTTGGTCTTGATACGATGATAGAGCGCCACGACGTGCAGTACATTGAGATGCTGACGCTTGTATTCATGGATGCGTTTGACTTGAACGTCGAACATCGATTCCGGATCAATGGAAATCCCAGTGGCGCGGCGCGCATGTCGTGCAAAGTCTTCTTTCACAGAGCGCTTGATGAATCGCCATTCGCGCTGGAAGCTGGCATCATCGCAAAGAGGTTCGATCCGACGTAACTCCTGCAAGTTTTTGATCCAGTCTTCACCGATGGTGTGGCAAAGTAATTTGGTCAGGCGCGGATTGGACAGAGCAATCCATCGCCTCGGCGTGACGCCATTGGTTACATTGGTAAATTTTTCCGGCCAGAGTGCATGGAAGTCGGTTAACACATCCTGCTTTAACAATTCGCTGTGCAATTCGGCTACACCATTGATCGCGTGGCTGGCTACGCTTGCCAGGTTTGCCATGCGTACATAGCGTTCGCCCGATTCATCGATCAGGGAAAGTCGGGCCAGAATAGCATCCTCTCCGGGAAAACGCATTCGCACCTCGTCCAGAAAGTGGGCATTGATTTCGAAGATGATCTCCATATGACGAGGTAAAATACGGGACATCAACGCAACCGGCCAGCGCTCCAGCGCTTCGGGTAACAAAGTGTGATTGGTATAGCCAAAGCTTTGCTGGGTTACCGACCAGGCAGTGTTCCATTCCATGCCATTTTCATCGACGAGCAATCGCATTAATTCTGCAATGGCGATTGCCGGATGGGTGTCGTTGAGTTGGACGGCAAATTTTTCGTGAAAGCGCTCCAGCGGGATGTTCTGTACTCGCAGGATGCGCAGCATGTCCTGCAAGGAACATGAGACAAAGAAGAATTGTTGTTCAAGGCGGAGTTCCTTGCCCTGAATTTGCTCATCATTGGGGTAGAGTATTTTGCTGATATTTTCCGACACCACTTTCTTCTGAACTGCGCCGTAGTAGTCGCCGCGATTGAACACCCCGAGATCGAATGATTCAGGTGCTTCCGCCCTCCATAGCCGCAAAGTGTTGGCGGTGTTATTTCGGTAACCTAAAATGGGCGTGTCGTAAGGAATACCCAGGACGGTGCGACCAGCCACCCAGCGCGCTTTTTTGCAACCGGAATTATCTACCCAGTGCTCGGTGTGACCTCCCAGTTTGATCTCGACGCCCCATTCAGGGCGCGAAATCTCCCAGGGATTACCCTTTAATAACCATTTGTCGGTTTGCTCAACCTGCCATCCCTCGACAATGTGCTGGGAAAATATTCCGAACTCGTAGCGAATGCCGTAGCCTATTGAGGGGATTTCCAAAGTGGCCATTGAATCAAGATAGCAGGCGGCCAGTCTTCCCAGGCCTCCGTTACCTAACCCAGGCTCGACCTCTTGCCCAAGCAATTCTTCAAAACTGAGTCCGAGTTCTCGAATCGCCTGACGGGCTTCGTCCTGAATTCCAAGGTTGATCAGGTTATTTCCCAAATGGGGGCCGAGCAGAAATTCAGCGGAAAAATAGGTGACTGTTCTGGAACCCTGGCGGGTGTATTCTTCGGCTGTGCTGATCCAGCGCTGCAACAGGCGGTCGCGTACCGTGTAAGCTAACGCCATGTAGTAATCGTGTTTGGTAGCGAGTGTCGGAAACTTGCCTTGCACGTAGTAAAGGTTGTCGAGAAAGGCGCGTCTGAGCGCCCCTTTGTTGAGACCGGTGCGATTGTCTTCGGGCTGTTCGGAACGTTCAGTTGTGATTTCGTTATTGCTCATTTCAGTACGTTCCCCGTTAATTTTGATTCCAATTCTGCAAAATTAAGCAATAAAAATGCCGTAGTCGACAATTACATGGAGATAAAGAATTTATTGGCGTCTGGACAAATGTTCAGTCCTTTTTGAATTTCATGATGCCCCAACAAAGGGCGTCGATCATGGTGGGGTGTTCAAGGGTGCACCGGATGTGTGCTTCAAAAGAGCTGGTAGAGAGTTATCCTAATGGTTTTAGTGTCATCAAGTATGCTTAGTCTCGGGTAATTTTTATGAATTGAAGCAAAGGAACTGTCATACTGGACGATATTTAGTTTTTCAACCGTATCTAGCTGGAATGACTTTTGCTAAGGATTGTGACTATGACAAAAAATACTGATCAGCCACTACTTGACAACATTCGCCTGCTTGGTCGCTTGCTCGGTGATACAGTTACCGAGCAGGAGGGCGAAGAGGTATTCGCCCTGGTTGAACGAATTCGGCTATTGGCCATTCGCCACCATCGCAACAACGATCTCTCTGCGCGCGATGAGTTAGAGACGCTGCTATACAATTTGCCACGCGAACAAACCAGTCAGGTGGTTCGGGCTTTCAGCTATTTCTCACATCTGGCCAATATTGCCGAGGATCAACACAATATCCGGCTGGCGCATGCCCAGGCAGATTTACCGGCACGGGAGGGGAGTTTATCCCACGCCTTGGCTCGTGCGGTATACTCCGGTATTGATGCCGCCCAGTTAGCCCATTTCTTTTCTTCTGCGCAAGTCGTTCCTGTCCTTACCGCCCATCCGACAGAAGTCCAACGAAAAAGTATTCTCGATTGTCAGTGGCAAATTGCGTATGTATTGAAGGCACTGGATCGAACAGATTTGACGGTTGATGAACGTGCAGAAAGTGATGAGTCGCTACGCCGCTCGATCCTGAGATTGTGGCAGACCCGGATGTTGCGCTGGACCAAGCTTTCGGTCAGAGATGAAGTGGTGAACGCACTGACTTTCTACGACACCACATTTCTCCGCGAATTGCCGCGTCTGTATAGTACCCTCGAAGACTACTTGTCCAAGGAAATCCCCGGCTGGACGACGCAGGAATTACCCCCTTTCCTTCACCCGGGTTCCTGGATCGGCGGTGATCGGGATGGAAATCCGTTTGTGACGGCAGAGGTACTTGAAACCACGATGCGCATACAAAGCGCTAAAGCACTCGGATTTCTTCTTGAACAACTGCACAAACTCGGAGCGGAATTATCGACAACGACTTCTCTGATACCTGTGCCTCAAACGCTGGTTGACCTTGCGGCACAATCGCCCGACCAAAGTCCGCATCGTGCCGATGAACCGTACCGGCGTATTATTTCAGGATTTTATGCACGCCTGGCCGCCACTGCACAGCAACTCGCGGGCCTTGAAGCACCGCACCATGCCGTATCGGTTGCCGAACCCTATCGAAAGTCAATTGAACTGGCCGACGATCTCGATATCATTCATGCCTCTTTGCTGGGTCACAAAGCAGGCTTGCTGGCTCGTGGCCGCCTACGCCGCTTGCGCCGCGCGGTGTCATTGTTTGGATTTCATCTGGCCCCGCTTGATCTGCGCCAAAACTCGGATGTGCACGCACGCACGCTGGCCGAGTTGCTTGGAGTAGCACGGCCCGGCACGGACTACTTCATGCTCGACGAAAACGCACGGATTGCACTGCTGCTTGAGGAACTTTCCAATCCCCGCCAGCTTTCGGTTCCCGGTGTGCATTATTCGGAAGAGACGCAAGGCGAACTTAAAATATTCCAATGTGCTAAATCCATCCATGAGAGGTATGGCCCGGCTGCGATTCAAAACGTCATAATTTCCAAAACCGATGGTGTGTCAGACATACTTGAAGTGGCAGTGTTGCTCAAGGAAGTGGGGTTGCTGCGCACGCTTGATTGTGCACTCGACGTCAATATCGTCCCGCTTTTTGAAACCATCGAAGATTTGGCCAATGCGGGGCCGGTCATGGATCGCTTGCTCGGTCTGGGGTTTTATAACCAGTTGCTGGCCAGTCGTGGTGCCATTCATGAAGTCATGCTGGGTTATTCGGACAGCAATAAGGATGGCGGATTCCTGACTTCGGGCTGGTCACTCTATCGTGCAGAAATTGCATTGACCCAAGTGTTTGCCCGGCATGGCGTTAAATTACGTTTGTTTCATGGACGGGGCGGTTCTGTAGGGCGGGGCGGTGGCCCCAGTTATCAGGCAATTCTGGCCCAGCCTCAAGGTGCGGTACAGGGGCAGATTCGGATTACAGAACAAGGTGAGGTGATCTCACACAAGTACGCTAATCCGGAGTTGGGCCGCAAAAATCTTGAAATACTTGCTGCCGCGACTCTGGAAGCCACGCTTCTGCCGCAGGAGCATGATGCGCCACGCGCCGAGTTTCTTGAGGCTATGGAACAACTGTCTCATGATGCTTTTCTTGCTTACCGGAACATGGTCTACGAGACTCCCGGTTTTGAACGTTACTTTTGGGAATCAACCGTGATTTCCGAAATTGCCGCACTCAACATAGGTAGCCGGCCTGCTTCACGAAAAAAATCGACAGCAATAGAAGATTTGCGCGCCATTCCTTGGGTTTTTTCATGGTCCCAGTGTCGCTTGATGCTGCCCGGATGGTTCGGCTTTGGTTCGGCCATTGAGAAATGGGGTGAAGAACGTGGCGAGGCAGGTTTAAATTTGCTTCGTGAAATGGCGAAAGAGTGGGGCTTTTTCAGCACGCTGTTATCGAACATTGATATGGTTCTGGGCAAGAGCGATATCGTCATCGCTGAGCGCTATTCCCTTTTGGTGACTGACCCATCATTGCGCGATGCGATATTCCCCCGCATCAAGGCAGAATGGCAACGCTCGGTCGATAGCCTCAAGAAAATTACCGGCCAAGAAGAATTGCTTGATGGCAATCCATTATTAAAGCATTCAATTCGGAACCGGTTTCCCTACATCGATCCACTGAATTATCTTCAAGTTGAACTGTTACGCCGCCACCGCACCGGGGATACCGACGAACGAGTTCAACGTGGCATTCATTTGACCATAAATGGTGTGGCATCCGGCCTGCGAAACAGCGGATAAATCCAGGGAGAGTTTAATGAAAACAGTCGTCGCGATCATCAATCCGTACAAACTGGAAGAGGTACGCGAAGCGCTTGCCGCCGTTGGCGTTCAAGGAATTACTGTCACCGAGGTTAAGGGTTTTGGCCGACAGCATGGACACACCGAGATGTATCGCGGGGCGGAATATGAAGTGAACTACCTACCCAAAGTCAAACTGGAAATCGGTATCAGGGCAGATATGCTTGATGTGGTTATAAGCGCCATCAAAAATTCTGCTTATACCGGGAAAATTGGTGATGGAAAAATTTTCGTCCAAAGCATAGGCCAAGTAATCCGCATTCGTACCGGAGAAGAAGGTCTGGAGGCGCTGTAAAATCCTATTGTTTTGCCCGCCCATATTTTGCAGTGAAGCTGGCTTTTTCCAACATATTACCGTGGATCATGTAGCCTATCAGAGCAGCGGTGGCGTCAGAGGGAATGTCCAGCTTGTCTGTCTTGAGGGCATACACAGTAAAAATATACCGATGTGGCTTATCACCTTGCGGAGGGCAGGTTCCGCCCCATGCTGCCACACCATAGTCAGAACGCCCTTGAATCGCGCCTTTGGGCAGAGTAGCGCTATTGACTGCGCCTGCATTCGCTGTGAGTTCAGTGACGTCAGCCGGAATATTAATCACTACCCAATGCCACCAACCGGAACCTGTTGGTGCATCAGGGTCATACACGGTGACGGCAAAACTTCTGGCATCTTTGGGCGCGCCACTCCATTTGAGTTCGGGTGATTTGTTTTCGCCCGTACACCCAAAACCATTGAACTCGAAGCTCTTTGGGATCGTACTATTGGCTTTTATCTCTGAGCTGGACAGGTTGAAGTCAGAGGAGTAAGCAACGCTTGAGGCGCACGCTAAAATTACTGCAAAAAGAGTGTGGCGCATGGAAACCCCTTATTGATATTTAAAGTAAAATTGTAGCACCTATTAAAGCGCGTGGCGTTGATGCGATTAATTCGTGTCAAGTTTTACGCGCTGTCACCTACAAAAGGATTAAAACTCTTTTCGTTTCCAAAAGTTGACATTGCCCCGTGTCCCGGAATGAAAGCCACCTCATCGCCCAGCGGAAAAAGTTTCCCACGGATAGAAGATATAAGCGTGTCGTAGTCACCGCGCGGGAAATCTGTACGTCCGATTGAGCCACGAAACAGCACATCACCAACCAGAGCCAGTTTCGTAACGGGATTATAATACACCACATGTCCCGGGGTATGGCCGGGTGTATGTAAAACGGTGAGCACTTCTTCACCGATCTGCACGCTGTCTCCATCGTTTAGCCAGCGGCCTGGTATAAATGCTGACGCCAGCGGAAAGCCATACCGTTGCGATTGTCTAGGTAACTCTTCAAGCAGGAATGCATCTTCGGTATGAGGGCCTTCGATCGGCACCCCGAGTTTTTGGGCTAATTGGGCAGTGCCGCCGGCATGATCAATATGACCATGTGTCAGCAGTAATTTATCGACAATCACACCTTCTTCTTCAATTGCCGCAAGAATCCTCGACAGATCACCACCAGGATCAACCACTGCTCCGTGTAAGGTTTTTTCGCACCACAACAAGGTACAATTTTGCTCAAAAGGAGTGACGGGTATAACGCGAAATTTCATGGTGGTTTAGTAAAGTGATGTTAAAATTGCATTCATGCGGGCGTCGTATAATGGTAATACCCTAGCTTCCCAAGCTAGAGCCGAGGGTTCGATTCCCTTCGCCCGCTCCAGAATAGAATCCAATACACTCCCGTAAAATCCACAAAGACCACATAAAATCTGGATTTTCTGTTATTTACCATTACCTTAACGTCCTGGCCGGTTCGTTGACATCCGGGGGCAACTGACAAGCTTACTCAAGGAGTTGCCCCCATGTCTCTTACCGACGCTTCAATAAAGAATGCAAGGCCATGTTTTAATTCTATAACAAAAAACGCAACCGAGAAACCTTACAAGTTATCAGACGGTGGCGGTTTGTATTTGGAAGTTGCCCCCAGCGGTGACGCCTTAAATACCGCTTTGAGGGCAAGGAAAAGAGGCTTTCCCTTGGTGTCTATCCTGATGTGAGCTTAGCCCAAGCCCGCGAACGGCGTGATGACGCACGGAAATTGTTGGCTGGTGGCGTAGACCCCGGCGAAAACCGTAGAGCTGTGAAAGCAGCTAAATCGGAACGGGCGGCAAACAGCTTTGAATTGGTAGCGAGTGAGTGGGTAACACCATAAACTGCTGCCCAAAAGCCAATACTCATGACCCACCGTTAATGGATCAGGATTATTTTGCTTTGGATGAGTTGGCAATATCAATAAAGTTTTTCAGTACCTCTCGGCTGATTGCCAATTGCTTTTCATAGACGCTTATCCAGTATTGCTGAGTTCTCAGTGCCTCTCCTGCTGCATTTTGAGAGCTATTTGCCACGGTGCTTAACCAAGTGTTGAATTGATTCAGCGCTTCCTTTGTTTGCGGGGTGTCCGGCAGGCCAGGAATATTGGTAAATGCTGCCTGAGTTTTGAAAATAGCTGCAATCCACTGAGCGCGGAGGTCTTTTTGTACATTCAGCAGGTTTTCAAAAACTTTTTTTTGCGTATCAGCTAAAGCATCGAAATATTCAAGTTGCTTGGTCATTTTAATTCCTTTCGAATCCAGATTAAATCGAATATACACCATTTTGGATTATACCCGCCAAGCAGCGTGTGGCATTAACCGGAAAACAGATGGTGATACATTTTAAACCACAAAGCTGTTGTTGATTGCATACTACAGCCTAATGCTCCCCGAACCTAACAGCAATTCACCAAATGGAAGCAGAAAGTAACTTCGAGCTGAGCGCTAAGATTAGCTGTATTTTCGATTTATCTGACAAAGAGTGTCTGAACATATCGAGTTGCATGATTATGTCAATGACAATACTTGTACGTAGCGAACGAATATATTTGTGCAAGCTATATTTTGACTATTCGCGAGTTCTGGTTTTTAACCGTTATCGAGTGAGAGTTTCGAGTTTGAAATTTTTCCCGGTTCCCCCAACCTACTTTTCAATTTGATGTTCAGGCGCAATTCGTTGGCTGAATCCGCGTTGCGAATGGCCTCTACGTAGGAAATATGTCCTTCGTCATAAAGCTCAAACAGTGACTGATCGAATGTCAACATGCCAAGCTCTTTTGATTGCTCCATAAACCCTCTGATTTCATTAAACTCGCCTTTAAAAATCCGCTCAGCTATAGACGGTGTATTAAGCAGTAACTCAAGAGCAACCCTACGCCCCTTTCCATCTTTTTTGATTATCAGGCGTTGTGAAATGATTGCTCGTAAATTTACAGAAAGATCCATCAGAAGTTGATTACGGTATTCTTCTGGAAAAAAATTTATGATGCGATCTATAGTCTGGCTAGCGTTACTGGAATGCAGTGTACCCAAGCATAAGTGACCGGTTTCAGCGTAAGCAATGGCATGTTCCATAGTTTCGGCATCGCGTATCTCACCTAACAGAATTACGTCAGGCGCTTGTCGAAGTGCGTTTTTCAGAGCGTGATGCCAACCAAGTGTATCCACCCCAATTTCTCGCTGCGAAACTAGTGAAAGTTGGGATTCATGAACATATTCGACTGGGTCTTCGATAGTGATAATATGTCCTCTAGATGTTCGGTTGCGATGGTCAATCATGGCCGCCAGCGTAGTCGATTTCCCATACCCTGTGGCCCCCGCAACCAAGACTAGTCCTCGCTTGTTCATCACTATTTTCTTGAGTATTTCCGGCAACTCAAGCTCCTCGACACTCGGGATTGCGGCGGGAATTGCACGCAAGACCATACTCACTTGTTGCTGCTGCATAAATACATTCACACGAAAACGTAAACCGTTACCAATAGATACAGCGAAGTTGCACTCCATATCCTTGGAAAAATCATTACGCTGAGTCTCATTCATCATGGCATTAGCCAGATTTCGAGCCGTTTCCCCGTTGAGCTTTTTATCGGACAATGGCTGCATTTCCCCATCAACCTTCATGCTGGGAGGAAAATTATTTGCAATAAATAAATCTGAACCACCGGCCTTGATCACTTGGGCCAATAAGTTATGAATGTACATTTTTGTTTGATCGTTTATCAAAGATGACTCCCTCTTAAATTCTGCAACAATCTGCTGTAACTTTAGGCGATCTCTATTTGCCTGCAACTTTAGCATACCGATTTAGGATGCAATTAGGTTCGGGGATAGGCTAAAACTACCTCAAAGCACATAACGCAAAATCGCGACATAATGAGCTGTACTACCAGCCATTACAAACATGTGCCAAATTCCGTGTCCGTGGTTAAGACGTGTATCGAGCACGTAGAAAACTATCCCTATTGTATAAAGAATACCACCGGCAGCAACCCATGCGAAGCCACTCAGTCCTAGCTCATGGATCATTGGCATCAGAGCAACCAAGGCCAGCCAGCCCATCAGACTATAGATTATCAACGAAAGTACCCGAGCACCGGACTGTTGCCTAAGTTCTTGCAAGTGCCCGATTAAAGCAAGCCCCCATATCACGCCAAACAGGGACCAGCCCCAAGGCCCACGCAATGTTACCAAGCAGAACGGTGTATAGCTTCCGGCAATGAGTAGATAGATACTGTGATGATCCAGCTTGCGCAGTATGACCTTAGCTCGTCCGCGCACGCTGTGGTAGAGCGTGGAAAAGCTGTAAAGTAGAATGAGCGTCGCACCGTAAATTGAAACGCTGACAATTTTCCACGGGTCGCCACCAAGCGCTGCCACTACGATAAGAATGACAACTGCGGGGATAGCCATGATTGTCCCGACAAGGTGTGTCCACGCATTAAGTTTTTCGCCGTAATACATGCTATACATTACTCCAATAATCATATATATTACTCGCTAACGAGTAAATATTATCAGAAATTTATGATTAGCTGCCGTCTCTCTACAATTCTCGGTGCCAAGCGTATCAAAGTATCTGACGTATGCCGGGGTACCGGCATTGCGCGCGCCACGCTTGACCGCTATTACAACGATAAAGTAAGCAGTTTCGACCGCGAGGTGTTGTCAAAGTTGTGTGACTTCTTGCATGTTACTCCGAGTGATCTGTTGGTCATGTCGGATCAAGGCGATTGGTTCAGCGCAGCTATACCGAGCAGTAAGGAGACATCATGATCGAGCGTGATTTCAAACTCCTCCTCAATGCGAATGCACTCAAAAATGTGCAGGTGCACTACGCCATCATGTCACACGGCTACATGGTTGTTGCGAACGGTTCTCCGCTTGAAACAGCCAAGCGCGAAACGCGGGAATTCAAGACCCTTGATGCCGCTGCCAAGTTTCTGTTTAAGGTTGGGGTGGCTGACTTTGCCGTGAAGCTGAGAACGTCGTGCTAAGCCCGAAGCAAATCCGCTTTGCGCAGGAATATCCACTCGATTTTAATGCGGCGGCCGCTGCTCGAAGAGCCGGCTATAGTGAAAATGGTGCCAAAGTGACAGGTTGCCGCTTACTAACCAACCCTAACCTTAAGTCATATATGGCCGCCAAACAGGCCGAGTCTGCTGAGAAATTTGAGATCGACCGCGAAGTCATTGTCGGGCAAATTATTGGTGCCATCGCTCTTGCACAGTCGCAGGGTGACGGCGGCAACTGATATGTGGGGCAGTTGAACTGGCCCGTCTAGTTGGGTTTTACGGGGCTCCTGTAGCCAAGAGCGTCGTGCCACGCGCCGAGACTGATGCGGTGAGAGCTAAGTACGACGCGCTGAGCGACCAAGAATTGATGAACATCGTAGCAGGAAAGTCACCCGCGCCTGCTTCCTGAAAAGATGGCATTTAGCTCTGTGCCTACCCCACAGCCGTATCGTCTCAGTACTTGGGGAGTTAGGTACTGAGTAATTCACTGCAATAATCTCATACTATATGAAGTATAAGTGCGGAGGTCAATCCGTCGAATTGCCAACAGTAAACCGACTAAAAGGGGGGGCGAACTAGATGTGGGGGCAACTATGGGGCAACAAACTGTTGTGATAATTAAATAGCTGATAAAATTAAGATAGTTAGTCAATAATTCGATTCACTTCGCCGCTTACTCCTCAATCACAATTCTTCGCTCACCAGCTTTAAGTTCTATTGCAAGACTGATCGCTTTCTTAAAATATCCAGAAGCGTCATTTGGCTTTTGCAATTTTTCGGCCAGTTGGCCCAAAAGTGAATAGGCGGCACGGCTGGGCGCAATACTGATGCTGGCTTCCAGATAGTTTTGCGCCTTGCCCCACAATTCCTGATGCAGGCACAGCTTACCCAGAGATAGCAACAGTCCGGCATCTTTGGTATGTTCTTTCAGCCAGAGCTCGGCCTGTTCAATCAGGTCGATGACATCGCCTGACAGGCAGTCGCCGTAAAGTTTGATCAGGTCAGTATCCCAGTTTGCATTCAGGCTGGAGGTAAGAATGAGTTGTGCTTTTTTATAATCGCCTAATTGAATATAGGCACGCGCGCCTGCGGTAGCAATTTTGGTAAGTTGTTTGAATTCGTCAGGAACCGATTTCCAGACGGCACGGAGAGCTTGAATATCCTGCGTTTGGGCACGGATTCTTTCCAGCCAAGCCTGTTGCCTCATTTGCGAGGCATAGGTGGAATTGATCGCTTCACGCCTTTCCAATTCGGTGACGACATTCAGCACGCCCTCCCAGTTTTTGGACTGACGCTGTGCCTTGAGTTCCAGGTGAAGGGCGCCGACATGTCCACGTACGCCGGACTCTTGCAGCGTTTTTAAGGACTGCAGTGCGGCTTCTGGTTGGTGTTGGTCGAGGTTGAATTTTGTGGCAGCCATCAAGTACAGGGTGGAGTCGCCCTCTGCACTTTCCTTGGCTGCAGCGAGATAGGCATCGCGTTTGTTGAATTCGCGCAATTCATGGGCGGCACGCGCGGCAATGATCGGGTTGATGCTGGCGTTTTCTCCCAATTCCATCGCGCGTGCAGCGGCTTTTTCTGCTGTCGCATAACGGCCCTCGAAGAAGGCATTGAGTGCTTCCATCATGGCTGCACGTCCTTTGGCCTGCGCGCGTTGGCTACGGAATTGGCGTACGAATGCAGGTAAATTTAAGGCTGCGGCCAACAGTCGCAGCGCCAGATAACTTAACACGAACAAGGCCAGTAACCCCACAGCAAAAAGTGAGAGCGACATTTCAATGCGGTAAGGGGCGTAAACCAGCAGCACATAACCGGGGTTGTGTGCCGCCAGCGTGAGCGCGACTGCCAGCGCAAATAAACCAAGTAACCAGAGGAGGAATTTCATCGCGCCGGTTTCTCGCGGGTAACTCGGTAGCTGCGTACCGCTTCCAGGCTGGCGCTTACATCGGGGAGTTCGATGTTGATATTAGATGCGCGCAGAGATTTTAAAGTGAGGGAGGCAAGTTTGCCGTTTTCATCCTGTGTATCAAAGTAATGCGTCACCCATTCCTGAGCTTCTTGTATATCATGCTTGAAACTGGATTCATCGCGAGCCAGCAGTGCCAACCGGGCAGACAGCAGACGCAGTTTCAGATTTTCACGCAGAAAGAATGTTTGTGTGGGCGACAGCAAAGGCAGTTCTGCTTTCTGCATATTTTCGATACGCACCAGATGCTTGGCGTCATCCCATATTTCATGCAGTAATTTTTGCCAACCGGATTCCGAGTCATCAGAAGTGGGGAGCTTTTCTGATTTTTGTGACAGATGAAAATCCTGCGACAAGGGCAGCGTGTCCACGCTCGCAATGAGGTTGTCAAGGCGGAGATTAATACCCGGCACATCGACATTGGGCAACGCGCGCAATTTATCCATGTCGCGGGAGATTGATTTGCGTAAGCTATTCAGCGACGCCCGATCCATGCGTTTGAGATAATCATCGGCCTGTTGCATGGCGATCAGTGCGGCTTTTACATTCGACGAAAGTTGCAATTGCTGGCCCGCGATCAGCAGCATTTGCTCGGCCTGTGCCAGCACGGTTTCGTCGCGACTGCTGGAGAGTTCCTGATACAAGGTTTCAAGGGCGGCCCGCTGGTTTTGCGCTTCAGAATAATGCGCTTCCAGAAGGGCAACTTTGGCGGATAACTCGCGCGTGGCTTCCTGGCTTTGCGTGACCAGCAACTGGCTGGCTTTATTGTTGCCATCCATTTCGGCCAGGCTGCGTGCTAACTCTTGTTGCATTGCATCCATCTGGCGGTGCGCGTCAAACCATTGCCATACAAATAGTACAAAAACCACGGCCAGAGTCATCTGGGTAATGCTCATCCGTGCGATAAAATTCCCAACAGGATTATGGTGGGGAGTAACTGCAGGCGTCACCGGGACTGCCTGTTTGGCATCGCCAGTGTTTGGGTTATTGTCTTTCGGTTGCCCGGCCAAAGGTTCTCCGGAGGATGGGCTTGCCATTCCATCGGGAAGGTTGGGTTCTGTGGGTGGAGTTTGCTCGTTCATAGTGATTTCCGATTTTGCGCCCATGCTACCAAACTTGTGAGCAAGCCGTCATCTCCTTCTTTCGTTTCGATTACATTGCGTACTCCCAAGTGGTGCGCGGCCTCGGCAATGCGCTTATGGGGAACGAATAATGGGATGCCGGTCAACCAACTCTTTCCCTTCTCATCAAACAGATTCCACAAGTGCCCGAGTGCTTCGCTGCTGGTTACTATAATGGCATGCGGAGTCTGCTCAATCAATGCTGCACTGTCCAATGGTGGTTTTGACCGCTGATAACATTCCGCATATTCAACCGCAGCTCCTCGCGATTGGAGGGTTTCGCCCAATAATTCACGTCCACCGTTACCGCGAAAAATGACGACGCGCCAGCCAGCCACACTTTGTAATTCAGGCAAGGCGAGCAGATTTTCACTGTCGAAGTGATCTTGCGGAGCGATAATTTTGGCTATTTCCAGATCCCTGAGGGCTTGGGCACTGCTCTGGCCGATTGTTGCGATTTTTAATTGGGTGGGTAACGAGCCCTCTGCACGAATTGCCTCCATGCCGTAGCGCACTGCGTTCGGGCTGATAAAAATGGCCAGATCAAATTCACTTAGGCGAGAGACGATTGCGCGTAACTTCTGCGGATCGGCAGCAGGAGCGATTTCCAATAGTGGAAACAACAAAGCTTTACCGCCTGCTTGTTCAATTCGTTGAACCAGCTGCGCAGTTTGCTCGCGCGGGCGGGTAATCACGATTTTCAATCCGGCAAGGGGCAGGGTAGGTGGCATCACGAAAAAGAAAATATTCCTACGCTTTAAAGAGCCAGTGCAGCAAGAATCTCCCCTGCACCTTGCGCCAGCAAATCCTGCGCCACGGCGTTACCGAGTGCTTCCGGGTTATTTGTGCTGCCAATATGTTCGGCGCGGATGAGTCTTACACCGTCGGGGGTGGCAACGAAGCCGCGCATCCTGAGTGTGTCACCGGTCACTTCGGCAAAGCCGCCCAGAGGAACTTGGCAACTTCCTGACAGTGCGCGGCTCATGGCGCGTTCTGCCAGTACGCAGGCAGCCGTGTCAGCGTGGTGTAAAGGAGCCAGCACTTCGATCAGATCGACGCGGTCAGCGCGACATTCGATTCCGAGCGCTCCTTGCCCGACAGCGGGGAGGCTGTCGTCACTGGAGATCACATCACGGATGCGTTCACCCAGGCCCAGTCGTTTTAATCCGGCAGCGGCGAGAATGATGGCTGAGTATTGTCCTTCGTCCAGTTTGCGCAGGCGGGTTTGTACATTGCCACGTAGCGGTTCGATTTTCAAGTGGGGGAAACGCGCTCGCAACTGGCTTTCGCGGCGCAGGCTTGACGTCCCCACAATAGCCCCGGCGGGAAGTGCAGCAAGATTGGCAAAATTATTGGACACAAAAGCATCGCGGGGGTCTTCACGTTCACCGATGCAGGGCAGTATGAATCCGTCCGGTAAATTCATGGGGACATCTTTCAACGAGTGCACGGCAATATCTGCGCTACCGTTTTCCAGAGCCGTTTCAAGTTCTTTTACAAACAAACCCTTGCCGCCGATTTTGGATAATGTGACATCCAGTATCTGGTCACCCTGCGTGGTCATGCCCAGGATGCTGACTTGAGTTTGCGGATATAATGCACGCAATCTGTCCCGGATATGTTCAGCTTGCCACATGGCCAGTGCGCTTTCACGCGATGCGATTACAATTCGGGAAGGGAGTTTAGGGGATGCTTGGCTCATCGGATTCTTAAAATAAAATTGATTAGGATTGATGGTCTTTATTCTAACATAGGGCATGCCGTGCTTTTAGGCCGAACTTTAGAGGTTCCCTTTATTGAATTGCGATTACTTTAGAAAGAACACCATGCTAAGTCTTGATAACCTGATTGTAGAGTTCGACAAGGGCTTGCGTACGCTGTTTAGCAGAGCGCAGAGCATACGCCCGTTTCCGGATGCAGATCTGCCGGAGGCATCGTTAAACGAGAAAGAGAAAAAGATTTCGGCTGCGCTGATGCGAGTGAATCACAGCGGCGAAATTTGTGCGCAGGCTTTGTATCAGGGGCAAGCGCTGACGGCGCGTGATCCTGTTGTGCAGCAAAAATTGCAAGCGGCGGCGCAGGAAGAAACGGAGCATTTGGCATGGACCTCGCGGCGAGTGCATGAGATGGGCGAGCATTTGAGCCTGTTGAATCCGGTGTTGTACGGAAGTTCGCTGGCTTTGGGCGCTTTTGCGGGATTGCTCGGAGACAAGTGGAATCTGGGGTTTCTGGCAGAAACAGAACGTCAGGTAGGGGCACACCTGCAAAGCCATCTTGCCCGCTTACCGCAACAGGACGAAAAAAGCCGCGCCGTGGTCGAGCAAATGTATGTGGATGAAACCAGACATTCAGACATGGCAGTGGAACTCGGGGGGACAGAACTGCCGAAACCGGTGAAGTTTGCGATGCAACTCAGCTCAAAGCTCATGACGCGGACGGCGTATTGGGTTTGACGTCTAAAGTATCTTAAAGCTTTTCAATAAACTGCTGCATAGAACGCTTCAGCCCGGCAAAATACGGATTGAACATCAAACGGCGCAGCGTCCCGGCAGCCAGATTCTGTGGGGTGATTTCACCTTGTAATACTTGGTCAGGATGATTGATGCACGCGCTATATTTTTCCATTTCATCGGGATAATAGTGCGTGCAATTGGAGTATCCTCCCGCAGCTCCATAGTGTTCATCATCGGGGGGCAGCATGATCGAGGTGTGAGAAGCGCTTAATATTCTTTGCTCGGGCATCACACTGTTAACCAGTTCCAGCTTTTCTTCCGGGAAGCCAAGTGCATGCTGTCCTTCATCAGTTGTGTAAAGCACCAGCTTGCTTGACGGATGGGGGATGCGTATCATGAAATTCAAAGTTGCTATCGTATCGGCCGTGGTGTCGTCTGTACTTGCAGCAGTAAACACGGGAAGATTAAGCTTGTGTAAAACCTCCTGTTCATTGATTTCCTGGGTCAGCGCGTGCATCTGGGAGGCTGCATTTTTGGGGAAAGATTCGTATTTGTAAATATCGCGGTCCGGCATGATGCCGACCCACTTTGCAGCCGGGAATAACCAGCTAAATGGCCTGTGCAGGTGGGCCCAGGCAGCCTTGGGGGAAATTTTAAAAGCCGGGGAAAACAGAAACAGGCCGCGCACACGTTTATCACGTAGCGCTTGATAAACACTTAATACTCCCCCGGCAGAGAAGCCGGCCAGATAAAGTTCATCCACTTCAGCAGCGAGCTTGTCGGCACCATAAGCGACGCTTTTGGCCCATTCCTGCCAGCGTACATCGAGCAAATCTCCCGGTTGCGTCCCATGACCCGGCAATAGCACGGCCATCACGCGAAAACCATTATCCTGAAAAAAGTGGCCAAGAGGGCGCATGAAATAGGGCGAATCGGTCAAGCCATGGGTGAGCAGAACGCCACGCTGATAGGGTTTTGCCCGGCCTTTTGAGTAATTACCTGTTGGCTTAAGTTCGAACGGTGCATTGCCCTCAATTATTTTTTCCTGATTGACCGAAGTCAAATCCGGGCGAACCTCTGCAATCATCTTGCGATTCAGCAGTACATAATCGGCAAACTCCAATTGATCGCCGTTGAAGCGGCTGTTTAATCCGGAGACGTGATGCCGTGCTTCAAGTTGTTGAGTGGCTCTGCCGGGCTTGGGGGGCGTGTTCATGTCACAGGCTGATTTGAGTTGTGGACATATTTAAGCATATTCCTGCCGATATTTTCTTGATTTCTGTTGTAGAGGGCACTAACGTTGTGTGGTATCTTTCGTCTACCTGTCCGTGTACTTGATTTTGAGATGCCATGAGCCTGTTTTCACTTATTGCCGCATTGTTACTGGAGCAACTCCATCCGCTTTCCTCGCGCAAGCAGATGTATGCATGGCTGAATAGCTACGTTCATTTCTTTCAGCATCACTTTAATGCAGGCGAACACAAACATGGCAAGATTGCGTGGCTGATTGCCGTGCTGTTGCCCATGCTGCTTGCAACCGGGATATATTGGCTATTATTTCGGATCAGTCCGGTGTTTGCATGGGTTTTCTGCGTGCTTGTGTTGTATCTCACTATGGGATTTCGCCAATCCAGCCATTATTTTACGGATATCCAACGGGCCTTGCGCGACGACGAACTGGACAAGGCGCGCAGCTTGCTTTCTGAATGGCGCGGAACACCCTGTCATGAGCTGAATGCGGAAGAAGTGGCGCGCGTGACCATTGAAGAGGCGTTATTGGCATCGCACCATCATGTGTTCGGAGTGATGGCATGGTTTGTAATTGCCATCTTGGCCGGTTTGGGGCCATCGGGCGCTGTGTTATACCGTCTGGCACAGTTTCTCAATTCGCGCTGGGGCAAGCAGGATGATGCCGAATTCGGTCAGTTCGGTGTATTTGCCCGGCAAGCCTATTACTGGATGGAGTGGCTCCCCATGCGACTGACGGCGAGCACTTTTGCTATCGTGGGGGACTTTGAAGATACTGCCTATTGCTGGCGTACCCAAGCGCAAAACTGGCCTGATCCCGAGGCGGGTATTGTCCTTGCCAGCGGTGCCGGGGCAATAGGCGTGCGCTTGGGAATGCCGATCCCGCAAGATGGCCTGCCTCTCGATCGTCCTGAGCTGGGAATAGGGGATGAGGCCGATGTCGACTTCATGCAAAGTACCGTGGGATTGGTGTGGCGTGCTTTGGTGTTCTGGATGATATTATTGCTTTTACTGGGGCTGGCGACCATGGTGGGGGGGTAGCACCGTTAATAGGCGCGAGTGTAAAAAATGATTTCAGGGTTAGTGCAAATATTGTTTTTCCAATGCCTGGGAGAATTAATTTCCAAGATCGTCCTGCCGTTTTTGCCTGGCCCGGTCATTGGTCTGGTTCTGCTATTAATTTGGCTCAATTTCAAGAAAGAGATCAACCCTTCATTGCTCCTGGTTTCTGATGGATTCAGCAAATATCTGGGTGTTCTGTTTGTGCCTGCGGCTGTGGGGGTGGTGCTGTTTCTTCCGCAATTAAAAAACAATGCGCTACCGATCATTGGCGCGTTGGTTGGTAGCGTTGTTTTAACCATTGCTTGCAGTGCGTTTGTTTTAAAACTACTCAGTAAAAATATAAATTCTGATGAATCAGAGTAATTCGATCATTGAAATTTGGGTCTATCTTTCTGGAAGTCCGTTATTGGCTTTGTTCATCACGCTGGCTGCCTATCAGGCCGGATTGTTTGTTTATCAAAAGTGCAAACACAATCCTATCGCCAATCCGGTTGCCATTGCGGTCATATTGGTAGCTTCGTTTATTCAGATAATCAATATGCCGTACACAACCTATTTTCAGGGCGCGCAATTTATCCATTTTTTACTCGGCTCCGCCACGGTTTCGTTAGCTCTTCCGATTTATCGCGGACTGAACAGGTTAAAAAGCCACTTGCTTCCCCTGATGATTTCCTTGATTGCCGGTGGAGCGACTTCAATACTCAGTGCAGTCGGAATTGCCACCCTGCTGGGCGCGGATAAGTCAATTGTACTTGCCATGTATTCAAAATCGGTTACCGCTCCCATCGCAATGGGCATAGCCGAGCGCATTGGCGTATCTCCCACGCTGACAGCAATTTTTGCGGTGACAACAGGAATTCTTGGAGCCATTCTAGCACCCTTTGTTTTAAATAATCTGGGTATGAAATCCTGGTGGCAAAGAGGATTTCCAACGGGTGTTGCTGCACATGGAATAGGGACCTCTTGGGCCTTCAGCATTAATCACGAGGCGGGTGCTTATGCCAGTCTGGCGATGGGGATGCATGGCATTGTGGGTGCGCTGGCTATTCCGCTGGCATTTCATTTTTTAAATAGTTAAAGCGCCATTCTATTGATGTCCAAGCTAATAGTTCTCTGGTTGTTGATCATGGCCGGCAATACTGTTGCATGGTCGGATGAGCCCTACCAGGGGTTACAGGTTGAAGTAACAAGAAACGGTAGCGTATTCTTAATCAATGCCAGTTTTGATACGACTTTAACGAAGTGCGCTGCTTATCATTATTTGACGGATTATGAGGTCAAAAAGCAGATGCCGGGTGTGATTGAATTGTTGGCATTTCGCCAATCTCCCAATAAGGTAAGAGTTGAGCTGACTGCAGATGAGCCGGTCTCATTTTTTAGTGTCCGCAACAAGTCGGTTTTGGAATATACCGAAATTCCATTCGAAGGCATCGCTTTCAAACAATTGTCCGGTAGTTCAAAAGCCTTTGAGGGGAGTTGGCATATCGAACACAATCAACAGGGCAATCAGCTTAGGTATAAAGGGCTATGGGAGCCTGACACCACAATCCCATTGATGATCTTTGATCAATTCGCAAAAAAAATCCTCATGAAAAAATTCAGTACCAGCGCCAGATTGGCAGAAAGCTATAAAGACACGCAACCAGTTAATTGCCTGAACTGACGGAGTAACTTGGTACTGAATTAATAACCATCAGTGGTTGACAACAGACGTGGTGATCAAATCTTCCAAACTGCAGTCAAAAACATAACCTCGATTCCATAGTTGATTAATTTCGTTGCCTTATCTGATTTTTCTATTTACTATGAATGCAACTGAGATGCTGGATGTGCCTGAGAAGCTGCAAGCGATAATAACTGTTGGCACTTTCTCCCCTGAAATGATTTAGGCGGGCAACCTGTGTAATGAGTGATAGCATTTTCAGAATGCCTATCAATTTTGTTTCTGAGTTTTTCTCAAATAAATGACTTCACGCAATTCTTTGGTCGTTGCTGTGACGCTGACGCTGGTCCTTTTGGGGGGCGCCAGTCTGATTTATTTAACTTCGTATAATTCCTCCAACTTCACAGAACTCCCGGCAATGAAAGTACAATCGATTGCGTCAGGGACACCTTTGGCGCCATTACCCCTTGCCATTAAACTGGATGAACGGAAAGTTGCACTCGGCGAGCGTTTATTTAATGACCCAATATTATCCGGTGACGGCTCTGTTTCTTGCGCGCATTGCCACAATCTGGCTACTGGTGGAGTCGATCGGCTGACTCATTCACGGGGGGTGGGAGGCAGGGAAAGTGGAATCAATACTCCGACTGTATTTAACAGCGGTTTCAATTTTCGCCAGTTCTGGGATGGTCGAGCAGACACGCTGGAAAATCAGATTGATGGACCGCTCCAACACCCCGATGAGATGGCCAGCAGTTGGCAACATGCAGCTGCCGCGCTAACAGCAGATTCCTCGTATCGCTCCGCGTTTAAAGCTCTCTATAGTGAGGGGGTTCAACCACAAAATATCAAAGACGCTATCGCCACTTTTGAACGCTCACTGATTACACCTAACTCCCGTTTTGATCGTTTTCTGCGTGGTGATAAAACCGCGATGAATCAGGAAGAGCAAGCGGGCTATCAACTGTTTCAGAAATTCGGTTGTATCAGCTGTCACCAAGGCATGAACATCGGTGGAAATATGTTCCAGAAATTGGGTGTCATGGAGGATTATTTTGTCGTACGCGGTAATCCGACCTTTGCCGACGAGGGGCGTTTTAATGTCACCAAACAAGAAAAGGATCGCCACTTTTTCAAGGTCCCATCCTTGCGCAATGTGGCTGTAACGCCTCCCTACCTTCATGATGGTTCAGCCAAGAGGCTCGAAGATGTGGTGAAGGTTATGGCACGATTTCAGCTGGGAAAGAAAATTGATCAGGATGAGATAACAAAAATTGTTGCATTTCTGCGAACCCTGACCGGCCAATATTTGGGTAAAACTCTCGAATGAGAATGTTTAGGAAATTCGAACAATTTTCCGATCTCCATCGTATGGGGGCCGCAATTTTTTCAGCAATCCTGCTGGTTGTTTTTTTTGTAATCACCCAGCCTATCAATCAGCAACGCCACAATACCCTGATGAGCTATTTTAGCCAGTTGCAGAGCGATCAGGCCAACCTTGTTGAAACGGTTCTTGAGCTGAACTTTAGTTTGTCAAACAACTATGACAAGGTCAACGCTATTTTCGAACACATTCGAGAAGCAGCTCGTTTGCTTCGAGAGGGCAATGCCTCGGGATATTTGAATAAGGATACGAAATTCCAGGAGAAATTGCAGTTACTCGAAAAACGGCTGGAGATTCAATCGGAAGCGCTGGAGCAGTTCAAATCCTCGAATGCGGTATTGAAAAACTCATTAATCTATCTACCTAATGCAAGAGACGAAGTGGAACGGGCATTCCCAACGGGAACGGTTCTACATGAGCAACTGGATGATCTGGTCGAAAAAGTCATATTGATTCGGATTAAGGGGGGGCTGGGCGATCAGGCTGAATTCAACACGGCCTTTGCCAACGTGCAAACAGTTTCTTTGCACCTTCCTGCAAAGTTTCGTGAAAAACTCGATGAACTGCTGAATCATATTCGCAACATTAACCGGATATCCATGGAAATGCCTGGCCTGGTTTCTCAGCTATCCAGCAACATTGAATCAGCCGATCTGGCAGAAGCGTATCGCATCTACTACGATAACCAGCAACAACGTGCTGCAACGTATAGGGTTTTTCTATTGTTGGCGACGCTCATCTTGCTTACCTATGTTTTCCAGGTAGTCATGCGTCAACGACATCAGGCCAATCAATTGAAACTGGCGGCCAGTGTTTTTGATTCAGCCTCTGACGGTATTACTATCACCGATACGCAAGGCAGTATTCTTCAAGTCAATCCGGCCTTCGTTGCGGTAACCGGCTATACCCGCGAGGAAATTCTCGGCAAGAATCCAAGGATGCTTCAATCCGGCCGTCAAACCCCGGAGTTTTACGAAAAAATGTGGCGTTCAATAAAGGATACCGGTCATTGGCAGGGGGAAATATGGAATCGGCGCAAGAACGGCGCGGAATACCCCGAGTGGCTGACTATTACGGCAGTCAAAGATGATCATGGTTTGATCACGAATTATGTGGGTACGTTTCGTGATATCACTTTGTCCAAGGCTGCAGAGGATGAGATTAAACATTTGGCTTTTTATGACACCCTGTCGGGGTTACCCAACCGCCGACTGTTACTTGATCGACTCCATCATGCGCTGGCGTCAAGTGCGCGTAGCGGTCGTGAAGGCGCGCTATTGTTCATTGATCTGGATAACTTCAAGACGATCAACGATACACTGGGTCATTACATTGGTGATCTCCTGCTGCAGCAGGTCTCGCATCGAATTGAATCATGCGTAAGGGAAGGGGATACTGTTGCACGTCTGGGGGGCGACGAATTCGTTGTCATGCTGGAAGATCTGAGCGAACACAGTTTTGAAGCTGCCGCCCAAACCAAGCTGGTTGCGGAGAAAATACTGGTTTCACTGAATTCGCCCTACAAGCTTGCTGAACATGATTGCCGGAATACTCCCAGCATTGGTGCGACTTTGTTTAGTAATCATCAGCAGTCTGTTGATGTATTGATGCGGCAAGCCGATATTGCAATGTATCAAGCCAAGAAAGCAGGCCGCAATACCTTGAGATTTTTCGACCAGAAAATGCAGGCCAGTATCAATGAACGTGCCGTTCTCGAAAGAGAATTGAATTTGGCGGTAGAAAATAAACAGTTTCAGTTGTATTACCAAATTCAGGTTGACAGTGATCGCAAATCGCTAGGTGCGGAGGCGCTGATACGCTGGATACATCCTGAGCGTGGCATGGTATCACCTGCAGCTTTCATCCCGCTGGCGGAAGAATCCGGCCTGATTCTGCCCATCGGACAAATGGTTCTGGATACAGCTTGCGCCCAATTAAAAGCCTGGCAAGAAAGTGAGCTCACCGAAAAATTAACATTGTCAGTGAACGTCAGCGCCAAGCAATTTCAGGAGGCGGCATTCGTGGATAAAGTCAGGGCTGCCGTGGAGTTTAATCAGATCAATCCGATGTTGCTCAAGATTGAACCGACAGAAAGCGTATTGCTGGAAAATATAGAGGACACCATTGTCACGATGAATAAATTGAAAGCATTGGGAGTGCGCTTTGCATTGGATGATTTCGGGACCGGCTTTTCCTCCTTGCAATACCTGAAGCGGTTACCGCTTGACCAGCTTAAAATCGATCAATCATTTGTGCGTGATATTTCTACCGACAGCAGTGACAAAGCGATTGTGAGTACCATTATTGGCATGGCACAGCGGCTTGGCCTGGATGTCATTGCCGAAGGCGTGGAGACCGAAGAGCAACGACAATTCCTTCAACTTTCTGGGTGTAATAAATATCAGGGCTACCTGTTCGGCAAACCGATGCCGATTGAGCAGTTTGAGGCGCAACTCAAGTCTTGTTAGAAGTAGAGTGACTGATTTCCTGAAAAAGTTGCAATCTCCGGGCATTAATGACTCCTTGCTCTGCGGCTAAGCGCAGAGCACAGCCCGGTTCGTGCAAGTGACGGCAGTTGTTAAAGCGACACTGACCGCGATAGTGTGTGAACTCTGCAAAACCTTCTTCGATGTCTCCGAAAGTCAGATGATGCAGTCCGAATGCTTGTACACCGGGGCAATCGATTAGATGGCTCAGGGCGTTGAGGTGGTACAGGCGTGCATGCGTGGTGGTGTGTTTTCCGGAATCCAGCGAGGTGGATATTTCCCGGGTGGCGGCTTGAGCCTCGGGCACTAAGGCATTAATGAGGGTGGATTTCCCCATGCCGGATTGCCCCACCAGAACACTGGTATGGCCTTGCAAGCAGGGAAGCAGAGCGGTTACATCCTGTTTTGCGGAAAGCTCCAGCACCTTATAGCCGATGGCCAGGTAGGGAGCCAGTTGGGCGCGGGCGGCATTGGCCTGTGCGGTGAGATCGCACTTGTTCAGCACGATCAGGATGCTTAGCTGTTGGTTATGAGCAGCGATGAGGCAGCGTGCCAGCAACTCGTCATCGAATGAAGGTTCGACTGCGACTACGAAAATAATCTGGGTTACGTTGGCCGCGATGAGTTTTTCACGGAAGGCCACCGAGCGATAAAGCAGTGTTTTACGTTCGAGAATTCGCTCAATGACACCTTGTGCATCTGTCTGTAAATCGCTAGAACGGTCGGCAGTGCGTTGAATTTCAACCTGATCACCACAAGCAACTTCGCTTTTCTTTCCGCGCGGTACGCAAGCAAGCAATTCACCGTCAGCCAGCTCAACCAGATAGCGGCGACCGAATGCGGCAATA
>Ga0364859_10117_pt2 | contig 32134 bp, 28 predicted proteins | sample ExccelAu500001D3_FD_206911 | JGI IMG/M metagenome (GOLD analysis project Ga0364859, IMG submission 206911) | Enriched cells from Trout Bog Lake Hypolimnion, Wisconsin, USA - BchlTB.Aug20.5000.01 .D3 | ecosystem: Environmental > Aquatic > Freshwater > Lake > Hypolimnion/Profundal zone | place: USA... | reverse complement strand
AAGTCAGATTGTAAGCCCTAAATGAAGCCGTCTCGTGCCGTGGAACACCCGAGGTTACTGCCTTTCAATCACTACCTCTATTCTTGGGACTATTGGCGGTATATCGTTGGCTGGCGATTGCATTCATTATCGGCCCCGTTGAACTTCCCATATGGCCGGTAGCTCATAAGGTCTCCGTCCTTCAAAATTTCAAAGCAGAACTCAGTACGGTGGCGACGACCACTTTCGACAACATCGTCATAGTCAGCCCAACCCCATACATAGACGTGCCCCAATCTACGGGTCACAAAGTCCAGAAGAGGTACTGGAATGTCGACGTGCTGAGAATGGGCGCTTGCACCTGGCCCGATAAATCCCAATGCGGGTCCGGAAAAGCAGTCTTTAACGCCTGACATCATGGCTGGTGCAGGTCGTCCCATGAAGGGAATGGTCATCCACCATTTGGAGCATAGCTCAGCAGTAACTCCCACTCGGTGGTGTTTGACGGTAGCGACTGACGTTCATCGGTGGGTTGAAAACCGTACTTGCGATAGAATGCTATAGCACGTGAATTCGAGTCGGCGACCCAAGCGTAGATTTCAGTAGCTCCGCTCATGTTGCGTTCTGACGTAGAAACCAACTGGCTCGTGCAGGCGGGGCGCTGGCTGCACGGGTACCTGTTGAATGGGTTACGCCGCCTGCAATATTCTCTTCACGTTGGGACGCTTCCTCTTTCCGGCCTCCCATAAATCGAACTCCGACTGCAAGCCCATCCACATCTCGGGACTGGTGCCAAGGGCTGCTTCTAACCTCAGTGCCATATCGGCAGAGACCCCACTCGCCCCATTTAAAACACGCGACAGCGTGACGCGCGACACCTTCAGCCGTTGCGCCGCTTCCGTTACTTCCATATCACCCAACCATTCCCGAAGGGCCTCCCCTGGGTGAGGGGGATTGTGCATGCGCGCCATATCTATACCTCCTAGTGATAGTCCTGATAATTGACCAGAACCGCGTCGCCATTCTCGAATTTGAACGTCAACCGCCAATTTCCATTTACCGTTACCGACCAGTGCCCTGCCTTGTCCCCATGAAGCGGATGCAATCCCCAGCTTGGTACGCCCATATCTTCCGGTTTTTTGGCCTGATTCAACGAAGCCAACTGCACTCGCAATTTGCCAGCATGGTGCGGCTGAATTCCAGCCTTTGAGCCCGTTTCAAAAAAAACCTTGATCCCTTTGTGTTCAAAGCTCTTTATCATGCTGTCAGTGTAGCGTGTATATTTACACTTAACAAGTAAATCATTGCGCCAGACTACTCTAGGGGGTAGACTTGATGAACGGTCATCAATGGTCGGTTTTTGGAAATCCCATGCATGTCGGCTTCTGGTCTGGTATCGAAGCTCTAACCGTGGTAACAATCGTGGTAACTTGCCATACGATAATTACGTAATCAAGCACCAGGGCGGTTTTCAAGCCACAATGTGAAAGAACAGTCGCGCAATCTCCACATGCAAACAGAAGTCAAAGAGAAGACCAAGTACGCCGTCGTGGCGGCCGTGCAGTTGCCCAGCGTGACCGACATGGAGTTCGAGGCGTCGTTAGCCGAGCTGCGCGATCTCGCAAAAACACTGGGGTATAAGGTTACCCACACGTTCGCGCAGAAGCGCTCCGCCTTCGACTCGACGGCGTACTTGGGCTTGGGCAAGCGGGAGGAGATACGCAGCTTCGTGAACGGATCAGAGGCGGCTGACTCCAACACTGGCCGCATCGAGATGGTCTTCGTCGATCATGAGATTTCGCCGTCGCAGGCGCGCAACCTCGAAAATGAGGTTGGCTGCGATGTGATGGACCGCACCATGGCCATCCTTAGTATCTTCCACCGCAACGCGCGCTCTCGCGCCGCACGCGCACAGGTAGAGATCGCCCGCCTGGGCTACATGGCGCCGCGCCTGCGCGAGATGGCTAAGCTCGCTGGCCCGCAAGGACGGCAGCGCAGCGGCACCGGCGGCCGAGGTGCCGGCGAATCGCACACCGAACTGGACAAACGAAAAATCCGTGACCGTATCGCCGAACTGCAACAGGAAATAGCCGCGATGTATGTGGAGCGCAAGACGCAGCGCTCGCGGCGGCAAGAGCATCGGGGGCTCGCTAGCGTGGCGCTCGTCGGCTACACGAATGCGGGAAAGTCCACCTTGATGCGCGCACTCACAGGCAGCGAGGCGCTGGTCGAAAACAAACTTTTCGCTACGCTCGACACCACCGTGCGTGCTCTCCACCCCGAGAGCGTGCCACGCGTGCTCGTCAGTGATACGGTCGGCTTTATCAAGAACCTGCCGCACGGGCTCGTTGTATCGTTCAAGTCAACACTTGAGGAGGCCCTTGATGCGTCGCTACTTCTCCATGTCATCGACGCCAGCGATCCCGGGTTTGAACGTCAGCTTGAGGTAACTGACGAAGTGCTTGACGAGATCGGTGCGGAAGCCGTGCCACGTATCCGTGTTTTCAATAAGGTTGACCAGGTCGGCGACGTAGCGGCGCAAGTTGAACGTGAAGTGATGCTACACGCGCAGTACCCAGACTGCATCGTGATGAGTGCACGCCGCAATGACGACGTCGCGATGCTGCGCAAAGCGATAGTCGCATTTTTCCAGAAGGATCTCGTGGAAGCCGATCTTTTTCTTCCCTGGTCGGCACAGAAACTGCGCAGCGAAATCTTTTCGAGTTGTGAGGTGCTAGAGGAGCGCGCCGACGGAGAGGGCGCGTTCCTACGCGTCCGCGGAGAGCGTGAAGCGGTGAAAAGTCTTTCCGAGCAGCTCGGCCAAATGCTCTGAATTCAGGCAGAAAAACGATGCGATCACCACATCTTCGCCTTTGCCGCTGCATAACCCGTTATGTCTGTAACAAATTCCCTAACGTCATCATCTTCATGGTGTGACCACCCGTTGTTGGGTAGCGAGGGCGGGCACAGTGTGATAGTGACGTAACCAGCTCACCACCACCTCCCACACGGGTTCGCCGGTGGCCAGAGTATTGGTCACCGGGGCCCAGCCTGCGACCTTGTAAAGGCGGCTTGCGTTTAGCGGCTTGCCGCCGACTTCAATCTGACGGATGCGGTCCCCCATGCGTGCAGCGGGAGCGCACACATAGCGCAGGCCGCCGGTGCGAACCATGTCGCCGCCCTCCTGCAGATAAGGGTCGGGATTGAACAGGTTGTCGCATACATTTTCCATATAGGCCTTGATCTCCGAGCCGCTCATCTTGGTGACCGTGGTGGAAGGGTAGGTAATGGCTGTCTGATTCATCACATCTTCAAAAGTGATTTGCTCACCCGGCAATAATGTGGCGCCCCAGCGGAAACCGGGAGAAAATGCCACTTCAGCATCTTTCACTTCCCTCAGTGCATCTAAGATCAGTTGGTCCCAGGAGCCGTTGAAATTCCCTCGCCGGTACAGCAACCCTTCTGAAACTCCAAGCGGCATCGTCAACCGATCCAGAAAAGGTTTGCGAACGGCTTCAATATGGGCAGCCATCTCCGGGTCGGGAGGCAACAGATGAGAAAACACCGGCAACAACCGGAACTGGTAGCCCCGCACCCGACCCTGGCGCACATCCAGATCCAGTACTGACAAAAATTTGCCATGGCTTCCCGAGTTAATCACAAGGGTCTTCCCTCCGGCATTGTTCACCAGGATCGGCGCTGGGATGGCATCGTGGGTATGGCCGCCAAGGATCGCATCGAGCCCACTGATCCGGCCGGCCATCTTGAGGTCCACGTCCATACCATTGTGTGATAGCAGCACCACCGCCTGTGCACCCTGAGTGCGGGCCTGTTGCACAGCCTGTTGTAGTGATACCTCGTCGAGACCGAAGCGCCAGCCTGCCATCAGCCTTCGCGGGTGAGCTACAGGAGTGTAGGGGAAGGCTTGGCCAATCACTGCGATTTTGATGCCGTTCACCACACGATAAGCGACTCCCTCGAACACCGGGTCGCCAAAGTCATCAGTTTTGACATTCTGTGCAAGAAATGCGGTGCGCCCCTTGAGTTCGGTGTCGACAATTTGCCGCACCCGGTCGGTGCCCAGTGTGAATTCCCAGTGTGCAGTCATGGCATCCACGCCCACCAGGCGGCAAGCCTCCACCATGTCTTGCCCTTGGGTCCAGAGCGCGGTGGCCGAGCCTTGCCAGGTGTCGCCCCCATCCAGCAGTAGGGCTCCAGGACGCGTCGCGCGCAGCAGCTTGATGAGGGTGGCAAGGTGAGCAAAGCCGCCTGTCTTGCCGTATCGGTGCGCGGCCTCGGCAAAGTCAAGCGAACTCAGTGCGTAGGCTTCAGCTGTTCCAGGCGAAATGCCGAAGGTGCGCAACAACGCCTCCCCCACCAGATGGGGTGGTTGATTGTGCGTCGGTCCGATGCCGATGCAGGTGTCAGGTTCGCGGTAATAAAGTGGCAGAAGCTGCGCGTGACAGTCAGTAAAATGCAGCAGGTGTACATTGCCATAAGGGGCCACTTCGTACAATGTCGCATCGTTGTTGCCGGCAAGCAGTGTCCGTGAATGGAGCGCCATGCCGGAAGAGGTAGCGAGGTAGAGAAGTTGAAGGAATTCGCGTCGTTGCAAGGTGAGTCGTTGCCTTAGGTCAGAATGGACTCATCAGTTCGGTGCTCGCCGTGGTTATCCGTCCAAGTCACCACCACGCGATCGCCGGCTATTACCCCCTGTACCTTAAAGGCCAGCACCGGGTTGCTGGACAGGGTGATATTGGTTTGTCCTTCCAGCACCCGCTTGCCGGCCACTTCCACGGTTACCGCCTGGATATAGTGGGCCGGAATGAGCTTGCCGCTTCCAGCCTCCTTGCGCAAACCGGTTTCGTTGACATGCCTCATTAGGATACGGATATCGGCAATGTCGCCCTTCATCAGGGCGCGAATTTTCATGGGTTCAGGCATAAGGTCGACATCCTCTGGGATTGGTCAGCCGCCACAGCCGCCGACAGTGACTTTCACTTCCGTCATAGCATGGAATACCTGGCCATTGGCGATGGCTACTACACGCACGAGGGATGTCTCGTTGAATCTCAGGCGAATACCCATCTCTGGCAAGGCGCCTGCAGAAAAAACAAAGTCGGCCGCCAGAGGGAAAGGGTTCTTGTCCACCAGGAACATCAGGCGGGTAGTGCCGGGTATCCGACTTTTGGCATCAATTGGCACTACCGCACCATCTTCAGCCAGCGCCGGCGCCTCGATGGTAATGTCCGAGCTCTCAGTGCTGTGAGCAGCACCGATCTGCTCAAGAGTTTCTGCAAGGTTGTTGTTTTCAAACGCATTCGTGCGGTCGTCCGCACCGAAAGCACTCAAGGGGCGCAACAGGCTGTGAAACGCCAGCGCTGCGAGGGCTCCGGTAGCGGCCAGTCTTTTCAGCAAGGCTCGACGAAGGAGGTTCATGCAGGAATGCTCCAGATGCTGGGCAGAAAAACCAATCCCACTGAAAATCTAACCACCAGATTTGCGGGTGATGGTGATGTGGAAGTCAATCGTGCCGGCAGATCGGTTCTCATGGCGTATTTCCTTGCGGGGTAGAAATGTTTTAGTCTGAGGGTGACCGTCTAAAGTTTCATTGACTAATAGTTATTACAAAATCATTTAGCTTGATAAATTTCCCGCAGCAATCGTTGACACTGCCGCAATCCAAGGTCAATGCCATAGTGTCGGCGCAAATGTTCTGCTATGGCTGGGCCGCTCCATTTGAGAGACTTGAAGCCAAAGTATCGTGGTGTTTTGTTTAGGTCTGAACAAAGGCGTCTTAATTGAAATGGCGTAAGTGATTTTGGACGGCCGGACCTGTCACTATCATGTAGCCCGGCGACACCTTTTTCCAGAAATCGCTGGCTCCAACGCCGAACAGTAGCAGGGTTCTCTCCGAAGTATCTACCGATTTCAGAACAAGTGCAACCCGCTGCAATCAACAACGCGATATGTAAACGATGATGAAAACGTGAGTATTCATCCTGGGTTATTTCATGATGTATCTCATTCAGACACATGGTTGAAATTTCTGTCTGTGGCTTGTTCAAATTACCCCCTTTAATTCTGCAACGCATCATACGGCCTGATCGAAAATCACCTGCGCAGTGACAAAAAGAACGCCACCAATTTTCTGAAACGCGACAAAACCCTGTCGAAAATGGAACCCGCAAACCATCAAGCAGCAATGCCCACGGTATTACAAAAGTCAGTTAAAATTGCGCAATGCAACAATTCAGGTTCTCAAATGACCATTTGTGTCGCAATTAGCAGGGCATTTGTATTCACTTACCATTTATAGCATTACGACATAAGTCCATTTTCTCATGTGGCATCATGTGCGCTGCCATAAACAGAATTTTTATTAAAATAAAAATCTCATTAATTCAATATGGTTATGCGGTATTTTAGTCGTATCCTAAAAGTTTGAAATATGCTTGACAAGAGTGAAAATCATGAATTAACTGGGGGCGTGTTTGGAATTTGTCCAAGAAAATTTTGTAATCTTTGTGCAGCGCATCATTTTTTTAATCAGACCACCAAAACATAGACAGAAATGCGGCAGGTCAACCCTAAAGGGAGGAGCAGAAATCATGAACAAACGGGAATTTCTGGGTTTATCTTTTAAGAGCGGTGCGGCCACCATGGCTGCGGGAATGTTCTCACCTATGGCCGGGAGCATGTTCGGTCTTGGTGGCGTTGCTGAGGCAGCGACCAAACAAATCTCACCATTCACCTTTGGTGTAATCACGGATGCACATCTTTACAACATCGCAGACCACAAGTTCGATCATCAACTGGCCCACAGCGTAGCCCAGATCAATGCCATGTCCAGTGCGCCTGATTTTGTAATTTTTGCAGGCGATCTGGGACAACAGGGAAATGAGGCGGAGTTAGTCAAGGGAAAAAGCATTCTCGATAAGCTCAAAATGCCATATAAAATTATTCCGGGAGAGCACGACTATTACCTTGACATGGGAAAAGCCTGGCGCGGATTGTTTGGCAATGATCACTGGTCTGTGGATCATAAGGGCGTCCATATCATTGGTATGAACTCCATTCTTGTCAACGATTTCTGGACATTGAAGAGCCTGACACCACGAGAGCGCATGAGTTACATGGAAATGCTGGAATGTTCCCAATGCGGACTGTGGGGGGTACAGGAACAACAATTGTCATGGCTACAAAATGATGTAAAAAATATAAACCCGAATACGCCTGTCATCATCGTGACGCATTCCCCATTGTGGGATTACTATCCCCGGTGGAATTTTCAGACGGAAGACGCACCCCAGATCCGCAACATTCTCAGAAAATTCGACAAGGTGATGTCAATCCATGGGCATGTGCACCAAGTGGTTTACAACCAGATCGGAAACATTGTCTCTGCGGGCCTTATGTCAACTTCGTGGCCCTGGCCCTATCCTCCAGTGGAACTTCCGTACCCTGACATCAGGATGAATCGGGCTAATCCCGCCGACTTCGAGGATGGCATGGGCTCGCATGCCCTAGGCCTGACATCCAATTTTGACGGCGTGATGATGTACCAGGCATTTTCTGATGGAGCACTGCCTCCCAATGTCAAACACGGTGTGAAATTGTGAATTCCAAGGAGAATGACATGAAGATCAAACAGGCAAAGCAAGTTGCAACCGCCGCACTCTTTTGTTCCACAGTCGTTGCAGCCATTTTTCTGCCACTGACCGTGAGCGGCAAGGAGCCGCCCACACCGGTTGAAAAGGAACAACAAAACCAGGAATTGATGAAGTCTGTCAACAAGGGATATCAGCTATGGCACAGCCCCTCCCTGGGAACAAATGGGCTGGCTTGTGGAAACTGTCACCCTGATGCTTCAGCAACCAACCCGCACACTTGGCCAAAATACCAGACCAATTTGAGCAAAGTTTCAACAATGCCTGAAATGTTCAACTGGTGTATCGCTGTCCCACTGATGGGCAAGACCCTTTCGTATGATAGCGATGAAATGGTGGCACTAATTTCTTACGCTACATATATGCATAGAGGTGTGGCATTTGCCCCAGGAAAAGATGAGCAATATGGAGGCGTTCCTGTCAAAAGTGGCCCTGGTTTTCCAACGGGGAATGATGGGAATAGATAAGGGCAATCAAATGAAAACGGCGCAGACTTGTCTGCGCCGTTTTTCAAAATACCCCAGGGCGGCCTAATGAAGCGATTCAACCTTCTTTTGGTAAATTTATGTTTCCTTATCTGTTCTTATTCCTTTGCAGGTGACTGTAAAACAGATATAGAGGCATCTGCACCCACCTCCCGCTATTCATACAAGGACGCCATAGTCACTGACAATGTAACGAAGCTTACTTGGGCAAGGTGCGCATTGGGAAAAGAATGGATTAACGGTGCTTGTTCGGGGACAGCGAAAACTGTTACATGGGATGAAGCCAACAAAATTGTTTCTGAAATCAACCAAAATGGAACCAAAGGGCAACAAAATTGGAGATTGCCTTCTCTGCCAGAGTTGGCATCAATCGTAGAGCGTCAATGTTTCTATCCACGCGTTAATGAAGAAATATTTCCGGGCACCCCATCGGAACTATTTTTGTCGGGGTCGAGGCGTAAGGGGACAAGTTCGGAAATTTTCGCGCTGGACTTCGGCAGTGGAAATACATCAGTTAAACCTATGGACTCCTCCGGTCTGGTAAGGCTTGTACGAGGTGCTCCTTGGTGGACCCCCCCAAAATCACAAGCAACACAAAAATTAGAAGCCGAAGACGCCGCTTACTTTAAATCTGGCAACACACCTACAAATTTGCATTAAGGCGCTATACCGAAAAAGTTTTTGTCGTACTAATGCCATTCTGAATGACAGCTTGCCCCCTTTTAGTGCTTAAAGCATCCATTTGTCCCATGTCATGTCCTTCTAGTTTTGATCATTACACTTAACTCCATAATTTATATATGTATTTCACAAATAACTATATGTGGCCAGTATTTTGCTTATATCTACATTTGGGTTGCTGTTGATTTTCTTGAAAGTTTCATACTGGTGCATGGAGTGTCGTGTCATGAAGAAAATGAAGTTAGTGGTGATTGGAAATGGCATGGCCGGAATTCGAACGCTGGAAGAACTGTTTAAGCTGTCCCATGATATTTATGACATCAGCGTGTTCGGCGCAGAGCCATATCCCAACTACAACCGCATTCTGCTCTCGCCAGTATTGGCGGGAGAGCAAACGATCGATGAAATCATCCTCAATAGCCTGGATTGGTATGCCGATAACGGGATCCGCTTACACCTTGGGAAGAAGGTCACTCAAATAGATCGGGTTAAAAGGGTGGTGTTGGCTGAGGATGGCACCATCGAGCCCTACGATCGCCTGCTGATCGCAACCGGGTCATCGCCCTTCATTTTGCCAGTGCCCGGCAAGGATCTGCCGGGCGTCGTCACCTATCGGGATATTCACGATACCGAAGCGATGATTGAGGCCGCCGCCCACTATAAGCATGCGGTAGTCATCGGCGGTGGTCTTCTGGGTTTAGAAGCTGCCAATGGCTTGAAACTGCGAGGCATGGAAGTATGTTAAACAGCGTGCAACACTTTCCAGATTAGGGGTGGAAACAGCGTCCAATAGTTTCCACCCCGGTATGTAACCATCTGGCTTTTTAGCCGGAGGTATCTGGAGTGTTTTATATGGACATCATTTACGAAATTCGCAGGCGATACTCGGTACAAAAGCAAACCATCACGGCCATCGCCCGCGACATGGGGCTCTCCCGGCCGACGGTGCGCAAGCATCTCAATACCATTGAAGAACCCAAATACGAGCGGATACAGCCAGTCTCCCCCAAGCTGGGTCAATTTGAAGAGCATCTAATCAAGTGGCTGGAAGAAGAAACCAAGCTGGCACGCCCACGCCGCCGCACAGCTCATCGGTTATTTGAGGGTTTGCAGGAAATCGGCTACAGCGGCGCCTATGACAGCGTGCAGCGCTTCGTCAAACGCTGGAAGCCTGCCAAGCGTGGTCCAAAACTGACCGAGGCCTTCGTGCCACTCCTATTTCAGCCCGGTGACGCCTGCCAGTTTGACTGGAGCCATGAACAGGTCGAGTTGGGTGGCGTGTTGCAAAAAATCAAGGTGGCGCACTTCCGTCTGAGCTATAGCCGTCAGATGTTTGCGGTGGCCTATCCCAGGGAAATGCAGGAAATGGTGCTGGATGCCCATAGTCGCGCCTTTGCTTTCTTCGGTGGCGTGCCTGCCCGCCTGATTTACGACAACCTCAAGGCCGTAGTTGATGCTGTATACATTGGCAAAGCGCGCCAATTCAACCGGCGCTTCCTGACGTTGGCCAATCATTACCTGTTTGAACCGGTCGCCTGCACGCCAGCCTCCGGCTGGGAGAAGGGGCAAGTGGAGAACCAGGTGGGCAATATACGGGAATGGTTATTTACGCCGTTGGCGCGTTTTGCCTCATTTGCCGATTTGAATGACTGGCTCGCCACCCGCTGTAAGGAATTGGCACAGCGCAACCACCCTACGCAGAGCCAACGCACCATCGCGGCATGCTTTGCCGACGAGCAGCCGCTACTGCGCCCCATCACTGCCTGCTTTGACGGTTATGTAGAGCAGATGATGCGGGTGTCCTCAACCTGCCTGGTCAGAGTGGATCGTAACCGCTATAGCGTTCCGGCCAGTGCTGTCGGTCAGGCGGTATCTGTTCGCACCACAGCCGACCAGGTTCGCGTCGTGGCACATGGCGAAGTGATCGCCACGCATCCCAGAGTATTTGGTCGTGACCAATTGATCTGCGATCCCTGGCATTACCTGCCGGTGCTGGAAATGAAGCCGGGCGCACTACGCAATGGTGCGCCATTTGTGATGTGGGACTTGCCCAGGCCCATTCAGATCGTGCGTGACCGTATTCTGAAACAACCTAAGGGCGATCGTGCCTTTGTGGAATTGCTGATGCTCGCGGGAGAGGCGGGGCTGGATGCGTTGACGGCGGCCTGCGAGTTGACGCTGGAATGTGGCGTCGTCAGCGCCCCCATCGTGATGAATGAATTACGCAGACTGATCGCCCCCCATTTGCCTGTAGCGGTAATTAACGTGCCAGATGGGATTGCCTTGACAATTGAACCCATCGCCAATTGCAACCGTTATGACTATTTGCTGGGGGCGGCCAATGTCCATTGATCACACGACGGGTTTAAAGGCGCTGCAGCTCTATGGCATGGCAACGGCATGGGGCGAATTGCAAGCAGAAAAGCCCCGGCAAACGCATCGGCCAGAAAGCTGGATGGGGCGACTGATTGCAGCAGAACAGACGGATCGCCAGCTCAAGAGTCTGCGCTATCAGCTCAAAGCCGCCCGCTTCCCGATTCATCGTGATTTGCTGGGCATTGACTGGACTGAAACCTCGCTGTCGCAAGCGGCAATTGAGCAATTGGCCAGTGCTGCCTTCATGGAAACGGCGCATAACCTAATTCTGGTTGGCGGTACGGGCACGGGCAAAACACATCTGGCCACGGCTATCGGGGTGTCAGCCATCCATCAGGGCAAGCGTGTCCGCTTCTTCAATGCGGTCGATTTGGTCAACCAGTTGGAGCGCGAGAAGAGTCTGGGCCGTGTCGGCAATCTGGCCAAGCAACTGTGCCTGGTGGATGCCGTGATCATGGATGAGCTGGGTTATTTGCCATTCCCGGCATCGGGCGGTGCGTTGCTGTTCCACCTGATCAGCCAACTCTACGAGAAGACATCTCTGATCATCACCACGAATCTGTCGTTTGGAGAGTGGGTGCAGGTCTTTGGGGATGCGAAGATGACGACCGCCTTACTTGATCGTGTCACCCATCATTGTGACATCCTGGAAACGGGTAACGATTCTTACCGCTTTAAGCATCGTAAAAATAGCCATCAGAAACCCGAAAAAGTGGAAAGTATTGGGCGCTGATTAGTGGAAAGTATTGGGCGCTGTTTGAGATCCAGTGGGCCGACGGTCTTGAAGAGGATGCCAAGGCCCTTTTAAAGCCCGATACAGAGCTTGAAATAGGTTCAGGAGGCGAGATCATCCCTCCACCCTCCGTTGGTGCCTCAGGGCTTGAAGTCGTTCTCAGAAAGCCTGATTTACTAAACCTTGGAGCAAGTACCCAAAGAACCGATTTGATTGAAAAGGCAGGGGTCTTGGATTTGGCGATTGAGACCAGCCACCAATCAAACGCCAAGGGGCCTATTCAAAAGATGATCACACACCAATTGGCCTCTGCGCACAAACGGGCCCTAGAGTTAATGGCAGAGGCGTCAAGCATCAAAGACCCCGATTTGTCGAGTAAGAAGGACAGGGCTGCGGCGAGGATGATGGAGGCGTTCTCAAGGGGTGCGCTCACCCTTGAAAGACTCCAGACTGGAGCCAGTCAGGTTGTCACGGTCCAGCACCTTCAGGTCAATGGTCCAGCAGTGATTGGTAACGTTACCACTAGGGGGGGCTGATGGAATTTAAACGCCACCAGATGCATCAAGCTAGAAAGGCTCTGGAACTACATCCAAAGTGTGGAGCCAAGTGCAAAAGAACTGGTGAACCTTGTAAGAACGCCTCTATGAAGAACGGAAGATGTAGGATGCATGGGGGCAAGTCCACTGGTGCGCCAATTAAACATGGTCAGAGAACAAAGGCTGCAATGGCGCAGAGAAAATTAGACCGAGACCTGATCAATCAGTTGCTGAAGATTTCTGTTGATGGATTATGAGCCTAAAGGGTGGTAGATCTACCAGTTCTTATTTGTCCATGGAAATTCTTTCAGCAAGAACCTTTGCTAGTGGAATCCGATTCCACAGCATTAAGTGCAATTTAATTGCACCCAATTGAGTTGAGTTAACTCCAACTCTAGAAAGTCAGTGATCAAGAATAATTTGACTCAAATAGCATAAATGCTATAATTTATCCAACATGAACTACCAACTCCTGTTCTTCAATGCCAAAGTCCAGGCATCCATCGATGCATGGCCATCTGGGATCAATGCCAGTTTTGTTCGGATTGCAGAGCAGATAGTGATCTCGGGCCCAAACCTTGGTATGCCATATACGCGCCCCTTTGGTGATGGGCTATTTGAAATTCGCGCCAAGGGTGCTGAAGGGATTGGTAGAGCGTTCTTTTGCTGCATTGTGGGTCGCCGTGTGATCATTTTGCATGGATTCATCAAAAAGACCCAAACAACACCAAGCAAAGAACTTGAAATTGCGCGTAAACGCCTTAAGGAGATCAAACATGACTGACACCAATAAGTTCAGACCTGTAGCCTTTGACCCATCTGGCTACGCCACGAAACGTCGTAAAAAGGATGCCAAATTTGCAATTGCATATGATGCATTAGAAGACGAGTTTGCAGCATTGGCTGCACTGTTAAAGGCACGTGCTGACGCTGGTCTTACACAAGCCGAAGTGGCAACTCGCATGGGAGTATCACAACCCGTTGTTGCTCGTATTGAGTCCAGTTTGGGCAAGAAAGATCACTCACCATCACTCAATACACTGCGTAGATATGCTGATGCATGTGGAATGAAGCTCGTCATCCAGATGGTTGCACAATAAGGCAAAACATCTGATTGAGCATTGTTAGCCCCCTTTCAAAAGTCAAACCCTCCCTCTGGCAGAGGAATAGGGAAGGCAGGGAGGAGGTCTCCTCTCCCCACCCCTACAGTAGTCCAAAGTGACTCCCAAAACACATCTAAACCATTGTTTATATTGACTTTTTTGGGGTACTCTAACTTTGTGTTAATGCTCACAAAATCATCATCAAATTCAGGGTCTGGGAACTCAATTTTCTCTTCATTAAAAGTTAATCGAAAGCCAGTTTGAGCTTCAATGGTTTGCACCAATTTACCAGTATCAATTCTCTCCTTTGTTGCAAAACCATCGTGCTGGAGCAATAGAAGTTGATTCGGGAATGCACGAGCAGTAATTTCAAGAACTTGGGCTTCAACTCCTTGAATCAAGTGAGCCATCTTTGTATGGGGCCTGATCTTACTCAATTCCAATTTGTTTTTACCTTTCATGACAATGAGTTCTTTTCCAACTGCATTGATGAATCGCTTTTTTGAAAGTAGATGCTTTTTTAAGATCACTTTGACCGCTTTAGATATGTCTGACTTCAGAGAGCGGTAAAAATCTGTTGAATACAACTTCGATGCTTTTTCAATTCCTAATATCTGCGGTATTGAATCGCTTTCATGAAGAGATTCTTTAGCCCCGTAGGCCATGGCATTTAAAGCCCGTTTAATCGCATTTTTATCAGCAGCAAGGGTCTGAGCTAGTTCAGTGCGAATATTTGTCTTATGGGCCGTATAGAAGCTAATTGAAGGGCAAAGCACACCATGTCTTTCAGCCATTTGATTCATGATTGTCAGGTGACATGCCTCAATGTCGTACTCATGGCATCCTGCCAACGCAGCTTGCTTTATTTGAGTCTTGCAGGACTGAAGATTGATACCATGAGCGTAAAGTCGACCCGTGTTGGATTGAACATATTGGATTGGCGATCCACCAAAGTGAGTTGCTTGCCTGATTAAAGTCTTGATTTGTTTATTTAAATTGAGATACTGTTCAACAGTACTTCCATAGGATGACTCATACTTTTTGGGTAGCTGATGTTCTCGCAAAGCATCAAGCATCCGCGCAAATCGCTTCTCCATGATTTGAAGATTCTCAAGTTTGACAGGAATCAGATTTGTGACTTGGACTCCGTTCCACCGAGTGGTGCGGTTGCCTCGTGCATCAAAGCCACTAAAGGTTGTAAGAGGCTTAACCTTTCTTCCTCGACCGTCTCTAAATTCAACCCCCACATGCTGTTCAAGGTATTCATTCAAAATCGCCTTCAGCCATGGACGTGGTTCATAACCGTTTGTGTAGTCTTGTTCTGGGTCACCTGTATAGTTGCTGAAGCGATGAACTGTGAAATACCGTCCATGGTCCATCCTATTCAAATCTTTAAAATTTGAGACTCGACCAAACAATTTTTTCACTTCTTCAGTCGTTAAAGTGATTGAAGATTTATAAACGCGATGTTGATGCTTTAAATCCATGGACATCCAGAGCATGGTTGCAATGGACTCCTTGTACTTCTCTTGTGCGAACTCAGGAATTAACTCCTCAAGTTTGAGAATCAACTCAGCGGGCGCAGGAGTGAACATAGCTTTGAAAAAAGATAGTTGTCCATCTAGTATATGGCAAGCCTATCTGCTCAATACACAACGCTACCTTAGAGGCGAATTCCATCTGCCTGACCCAGAGCATGGATAGTTCCAATGTAACCCATTCTTTTAAAGCAAATTCAGTGGAATACTCCTCAGGCCCCCCCCACGACTATTAGGAGATCAATTAAAAATGAAAATTCAGATTTCTCCTCTGAGAAACAGGCTTTTTGATGAAAATCGCAGTGGATTCGGGAAACATCAAAATCACGATCAAACCCTGATTTCCAACCGAGTTACATTGAGCTTAAGAATCAATTCCTCTGGAGTAAACATTGAAATCTGAGTTCTCATGCATTAAGTATAAATTGAGAAAAATAGCGTTTATTTAGAAAAGACAAGCTCATAACGTAAAAAAACCCCACCCCCTTGTGAGGGATGGGGTTCATTTTGGTTGAATTAGTTATCTACTTTTAGTATCAAGACAAAGCCAATACGCTGCTTGAAAGAGCATTATATGTACTTGAAGCGATAACTCCATCGTGGAAACCAACTAATACAATTGATGTGAAGGTATGAGTTTGTGTTCCTGCACCAGTTGTTAATCCTGAATCAAAAGTTAATAGAGAGTCATTGCCTGTTGAGTTGTAGGTGAAAGTGCCAGATGCGTATGTTCCTTTAGCAATCTCAACCTGAGCGTTTACACCAGCTAGATTCGTAGCTGCAGCGACAGTAGCAGCAGCACTAATACCTGTAAGGCTTGTGCCTGTTTGAGCAGTTGCAGCGGCAAAACTAATTAAATCACCCTTTTGTAGTCCAGTGATTACATTCATGTTTGCTGTTATCACAGAAGCAACACTACCCGTTGCTGTATTATTTGCACTTGCGGTGAGTGAGGTATCAATAACTGTATCTACGGTTGTAGAAGAGTGAGCAGCAAAAGTAAGATTATTTACTCCAGCAGGAGATAGAGTTACTGAATTTGCTCCAGTACCAAGTGTGACATTTTCTGTACCACCTCCTGTTTTTAAATAAACCGTGTCTGCGCCATTACCTAAAGTAATGTTATCAGTATTACCTACAGATGCTCCAGTAAAGTATAGTTTTACTATTGAATTATCTGTCGTGCCAGTAACAGTAATACCTGTTGTAACACCCGTTGAGGATGCTCCTGTTCCGCCAATAGTTGTAGTTACTGCACCATTCAAATTCAACGTGGCAAGCGTTGCATCTGCAATTGCTGTTCCGTTAGTTCCAGCACCAACTGTTAAAGTTCCTGTACCAGAATTTGTTAACGTTAAAGTGGCAGCAGTCCCTACGCCATAAGTACTTCCATCTGAAATAGCATTTACTACTACCCCACCAGAACCCGCATTAACAATACTTAGTGTCGTTGCAGCATCAACTAAAGCATTTGCCGTAGCGGAAGACGTGCTATTTCCGATAGTTAATCCTCCTGCTCCACTAAATGTTAAAGATGTTGCATTGTCAGTTAAAGTTGTAATTGTATTAATACCTGTAGTGCCTCCAGTATCATTGGAAACGATATTTAGGTTCCCAATTGAAGCGCTTAACATATCAGTAAAACTTAATTTCTTAACAGTGATATCTGTTGAATTAGTTGCCGCACCTATAGTCACTGTATTAATATCCAAAGCACCTGTCATGTCATAACTTGTAAAGCTTGCGGTTTCGTAAGTTAATGATGCATCAATTTGTACAGATGTACCCGTATTAATTTTATAAGCTACTGTAGCAGCACTTGAGCCAGAAATATCGGTAATAATTTCAACAGTTGAAATACCATTTACTAATCCGCTACCAGAACTTGATAAGTCATATGTTCCACTTGATGTTGCAGCATTTGCATCAAAGCCTGCAATAGTAAAGCCTGTCAATTTAGCCGCCCCCGCATGATTAAATGCACTATTCGCACCACTCAAAATAATTTCGTTATTTGAAGCGGAACCTGCTGCAATAATCTGTGGTGTTGTAGTATCAGCAGTAATGGTTACTATGTCTCTACCTGATCCACCAGTGAATGCAGTTTTGGCATCACTGATAGCAACGGTTATTGCTCCAGACGTATTTGCTGCATTTAATGTAGTCAATGTGCTTATAGGGGCTAAATCGCTATCTGTTAGTCCGGCTGCACCAGTTACGTTAATTGCTGTCAAAGCAAGCATGCCAGTACTAGAAGTTGCGGCAGTCTGGGTCAAAACACTTGAGCCAGAGATGTTTTCAGTGGTAATTACCGAATTGTTAGTTGTACCAACAACAGTTAAAGTAGAGCCTGTAGTTCCAGTTACAACATTCAATGTTGTGTATTTGTTTTGATCGGAAACAGTCAATCCCGCATTATTACTTAAAGACAACGTAAGAGTCGTTGCAGCCGTGATACCTGAAGTAAGTGCACCTTCCTTAACTGCAACAGTTGTACTGGCAGGTGAATTATTTACTGTCAAGCTTTGCAAATTACTGTCATCAATTTCGTTACTAGTGCCACCCAAGCCTGTAAATGCAACAGATGTAATTGTGCCTAAACCATTTTTACCAGCTGTAGTTGATGCTGCATATTGCGCATCAACCACCTTATCTGTGCCGTTACCGACACCAACAACAGCTGAAGCAGCAGTTGCTGCGGTTGCTTGAGTAACAGTTGCACTTGTGGTGTTAGCACCACCGTTAATTGTTACAGCACCAAGGGTAGCTGTAGTATTAACTGCATTATTCGCATTTTCAGTAACTGTAACAGTTGTACCGCCATTAACTGTAATCGCACCTTGAGCAGTTCTGTCTGCCAATGACTCACCAGTTGTTACGCTTACAGTGCCGGTAATTGCAGAAGTGCTTGAACCAATCGTCACAGTACCTGACGTATAGGTACTAGTTTGCGTAAGACCCGTAGCCGTTACAGTAACATTTGAGCCAGCCGCAACATAAATCGCATCTGTTGCCGATGACGCTGAACCTGTTGTTGCAACAGCTGTATCAGTAGCTGTAACCGCACCAGTTGCGCCAGTAACAGAAACCGAACCTGCTGTTGTAGTCACGGTGGCAGAGATAGGAGTTGTAACTACAACGTTTCCAGAAGTTGTTGTAATAGTGTCTGCATTTCCACCAGCAACAGTAACCGCTCCAGCGCTATCAACCACCTTAACGTTTGTTGTTGCAGCAGCTTTAACACTGTCGGTACCTGTTGATGCATTGATATTCAATGCTGTCAAACCAGTCCAACCAGAAAAATCATTTTGCGCACTGTTACCAACTGCGTTTAATTCATTAATATTAACTGTTTGAATACCGCTAACTGAAACAGAATTAGCCAAGTTGCCCGCGAAAATGCTTGTAGAGCTGTTATCAGAAATATTAAACGCGTTATTTGTACCAGTACCTGTCAAGCTATCTAACGCATTTAATGTGGCACCGCCTGCTGTAGTGTTTAGTGAGTTAAATATTGCATTCCCCGCCGCTCCAGCAAATGTATCAATACCAGTAGTGAGTGTAGAGGTTGTGCCGATTACGGGAGCAATGAGCGCTGCAATCACACCCGCTTCAGTACCCAGTGCGCCCGTCAGGCTTGACGGAGAGGAGCCTACGGTGTCTAGCCACAGCGATGCTTGGTGGTTGGCTGCAGCGCCTGAGTAGGCCAGGATTTCTGGTGTGGTGACGATGTTGTTGGTGAAATCGGTAGCCGCCGTAACCTTGTTGGCGAGTATCGTTGCATCGGTGCCCTGTGCGCCAACGGCAATGGTCAGTGCGATCGACCCCAAGGTCAGAATGCCAGCGGTCAGCAAATTCGACCAGTAGATCAGGCCGGCCGGATCAGGCAACCGATTGAACATGTTCTCGTAGACCTGAGCCACAACCTGCGTGTTGGTAAGCCCGGTAAACATTGCCGTGTACTCCGGCGAAGCGCCAAAGTAGTTTGCAGCCTGCCCGTAGGTCGCACTGGAACTTTCCCAGTAGGCTAGGCCCGCAGGATCAGCGGGGCGGTTGTAAAAAGCGACATAAAGCAACTCGACTTGGGGGGCGGTAAGTGCCATTGTGAAATCCTCTTAAATTTTGAAAAACGCTACAGCGTTATTGATGTCATTCATTACAAAAATCGCTTGCAAAACTGAATTAATTTACTTGTGAAAAGTACCGCAATTCGCACTCTACCATCAGTTATGGACGAATCATAAAGCAGAAAACAATCAAATTGTTGTGATGACCGTCACATTGATATTCATTTATATTTAAAATCCTTTAAAAACAATAGGTTGTTTTTTAATTTTAATGTGAAATAACCACAAAAGCCTGCTTTTCACTGTTGCAAAAATGAAACAGTTTCATTTGGCCGTCCAATAGGTAGCACCCGTTATACTGTGCAGACTGTCAATCCGGCTTTGAAACAAATAGGCCGCCGACCCGCCATTCTGGTTGCTCAAAACCCCATTCACCACCATGTTAGTGGGAGCGATGAATTGGTTGGCCCCAATCAGTTCACCCGTGGAAGTTACATTCCCCAATGCCTGCAATTTAGCGGTGCTGGAACCATACAGCACATTGAAGCTGGTGTTGAATGATGATGTGGAAAAATTAACCAGCAACACCCCGTTCTGCAGTGAAGCGCTGTTCACAGCGTTGGATGCGGTATTGAGCACATAGGCCTCGCTTTGTTGCAAGGCAAAACCCAAGCTGATATTGGACGGCGCAATCCAGACCCGGTTTTTGTCTGTCAGCAGGGCAAAATTGGAATTAATGGCGACCAGTCGCGCACCGTTGTTATTCAGTTGGGTGGTAAGGTCAATGGTAGCCGGCTGGTTGAGCAGGACCTGCCAACGGCCCCAGATGATGTCAGTCTGCGATGCCGCAGTGGCGGCGGCAGTAACGACCGCTGTATCCACGGTATTGACGAGGCTGTTGTTTGGATAGATGACGGCTGTGGTATCGTTCGGAACAGAAAGTCCGTTGATTTTACTGGTTTTTTTTGATGCGGGCTCATCGCCGCGGGGTGGGCTGATCAGGTCCGGCGCCAGTTCATTTATTTTAATGAGGCTGGGAACAACCTGTGCCCTGGTGACTTGAATCATCAGATTGCTGTTTCGTTCGAAAAGCTCCCTGACCGTTGCTCCCTGGCATGGACCCATCCCGGCCGGGGCGCAGGCCTCGGTAAAACCGCTCACCACCACCCCGCCTGCCACCACCGAGACCCTGGAGATCTCCTGGTCGGTAAACACCGTGAAGTCTGTGCCACGGATGCCAATGGCGGCAACGGGGGTATTAAACCTAAAGTTTTCACGGGATTGCCGGGCGGCTTCGCCCGAAATGCTCCGCGCCACCCCAGCCAGCAACTCAAATTTGATGCGCGTGTTCTGGGGATGCTCCCGGTCCACATGAAAGGCCACGATTCGCGCCCTGCTGTTGGGTCTCAACACCAGAAAACCATTATCAATGGTTTTCAGATAAAGATATCCATCGCCACCCGTGCGGATCTCATCCCCCTCATTCACCCAGTCTCCCACGGCAATGGGCGACTTGCCATTGTGCGCAGACCCGGTGGCAAAGACTACAGTACCGGCCTCCCCGGCCAGGACGAGACTCGCCCAAAAGCCGACGTACAGGAGGAGCAGGAATCTGGCAATGATGAAAAACAAGGGCACACCTCCAACACAACATAACCGCCGGTCGTCACTGCCGATAATACAGCATGAGTGGGTTTAATTGTAGCCGATGCCCAAGCCATCGGCTAAACTGTCGCCAATGCCACCAAAATCAATAAACCACCTCTTGTCCAAGATTGCTGCCCTGCGCTTCATCATCGTACTAACTGCGGTCCTAATAACGGCAGGCCTGCAGTTTCAGGCAAGGCCACTGGATTCCGGCTGGGGAGACGCATGGCTGCGCGACCAGTTCACCCGCCTGCAGGCGCAGGACCGCGCCGAAACTCGTTTCGTTCTGGTTGACATTGATGAATCCAGTATTAAGGCCGTTGGTGCCTGGCCCTGGCCCAGAGCGCGGATTGCCGACCTCATTGAAGACCTCCTGGGACATTACGGCGCTCGCGGCATCGCATTGGACATGGTGCTGCCGGAAGCAGGCGACGCAGCAGGCGACCAACGGCTGGCCATGCTGGCCCAACAGGGTCCGCTGGTACTGGGGCAGGTGCTGGATTATGAAAAAAGAATCGCCCCCTTGCGCGTTGGTTATCTGGCTGGCGGGGTGGGCGCCGCGGCGCCCATTTCAGCCCTCATGGCCAGCGGCTACATCGCCAATCACGCCGGGCTGGGGATGGTACCCTGGGCCGGCAATATAGGATACCTTCCGGACCAGGATGGCCTGCTGCGCCATTTGCCCCTGCTCACCCAATATGAAGGCCTCACCTACCCCTCGCTTTCACTGGCGCTCGTCAATTGTTGCACCCAGCCACCGCTATCACATCGGGCCATTGAAGGAACCCTGGATCGTGGTTTGGCACGCGTTCCGTTTGCACGGCAATTTTCAGCCTACACTGTTATCCCCGCCCAGCGGATCTTGAACCTTTCGTTAGACCCCCAGATGCTGGAAGGACAACTGGTCATTCTGGGATCATCCTCACTGGGCATCACGGACCGTGTTCCCACGCCGCTGGATACGTCCACCGCCGGCATGATGGTCCATGCTGAGCAGCTCTCGGCACTGCTGGATCAGCAAGCCGGCCTGCATTCCGCCCATTGGCCCGGAGCCCTGTTGGCCGTCGCCTTCACCGCCCTGGTGGCACTGGCTGCGCTCTACACCCTTCCCCGCCTCACGGCCTGGTCCAACCTGATATTCCTGTTTGCCTCGACAATGCTCTGGCTTATGCTCGCCTATTTCATCAGCCTGCACGATGACCGTCTTGCGGTGAGCGCCCCCCTGATTGGGATCATGTTTCTGGTGGGAACGGCAATTCCTTTCGATTGGCGTGTCAGCCAGCGCCGATCGAGAAAGCTGCTGAACACACTTCTGCAATATGTCTCCGAACCGGTGGTCAATGAACTGCTGAAGAACGATTTTGAAAACCCGCTGGTGCCCAAAAGGCAACCCATTACCGTTCTGATTGCCGATATGGAGGGCTATTCAAGGCGCATTGAATTCATGCCCATTGACGATGCCGCGCATCTGACACGGGTCTATCTGGATTGCCTGACCCGGCCCGTTCTGGATCATGGTGGTACGCTGGATCGTCACACGGGTGACGGTCTGGTGGCATTCTGGGGCGCACCGTTGCCCACAGGCAACCATGCTGACCAGGCACTTAGTGCAGCAAAAGTTATTCTTGAAGAAATACAGCGCATCAGTACTGAGCTCGAGCTGAGTGGTCAAGCTCCGCTCCGCGTTCGCATTGGCATTGAAAGCGGCCTGGCCATTACCGGTGATTTTGGGTCTTCCGCTCGAAGCATCTATACGGCCGTGGGTGAATGCGTCAATATTGCTTCACGCTTGGAGCATTTGGCGCGCGAGCTGCCCTTTGATGTCATCATCGGAAACCAGACCGCTCGTTTTTCCAAGCAACATCGCTTAGCATTTTTGGGTGAGTTCGTACTGCGTGGCATGGAAAAACCCGAAAACGTCTACACCTTCGATTCAAGTACTGCCCCATGAACGTTTTTCTGGCCCTGGCGCTACTCATTCCCACGTTGACTTTTGGCGCCGATGCCGACCCCAACACCACTTACCTCAACGCGCTGCAGTCCATTCAAGACGAGCGCAACACAGATGCCGCTCAAGAACTAAAAAAAACCATTGCGCAACTGCCGCAGCATGCGGGCGCTTGGTTGGATTCCGCCATTTTGCAATGCCAATTGGGCAACAAGGATGAATCCATCCACTTGCTCGATGAAATAGAACAACGCTTTAAGCCCCCTCAGGCCATTCAAGAAGTGATTCAAAAAGTACGCGCCATGGAATGCCCAAAATGGCATCCCCAGGGGCATCTCTCCATGCTGTTGGGGCGTGGCAATAGCAGCAATATCAACCAAGGCCCGAGCAGTCCTAACTTTATTCTGGGCAGCGGCATTAACCTGTTGCAACTTCAGTTGTTGCCCCAATATTTAAAAATCAGGGACAACTACACCGCATTTTCCACCGCCTACTCCAGCACCCTCACCCCCAACGGTGTGGTGGGCCTGGTGCAGCTTCAAACCGTTAACGACGACTCCGCCACTCAATACAACATTGCCTCCTTATTAACGGGGTTCGATTTTCCTTGGCGCTACAACAACTGGAAAATGGACACCTCAATAACCCTTGCGGCCTATCGCTTGGGCGACGCTCTTTATCAAGAAATGTCGCAGATTCAAGAAAAAATGACGCGTCCACTCAACGAGCGCCTGTCGCTGAGCTTCATGACCGATATTACCCACAACCACTACAACACCATTTCCAGCTTTGATTCGAACACCTACGGGCTGCGCAGCCAATTAATTTTTGAAGAAGGTGGCGCCACCATTCAAACCAATTTGGCTTACCTCTTCGACCCCGCAACAGGAGGTCGGCCCGGCGGCAACCGTCAGGGATGGTTGGGCGGCATTAGTGGACGCAGGCCACTGTGGGCCAATACCCTAGGTGAACTGGGTTGGAACGTGCAAACCTGGAACAGCGCCAACCCCTACACGCCGGGTTTGATTGATCAGATTCGCCAACAACAAATACAACTGCTGCGCGGCGCGCTGGTGTTGCCCCTAACAAAACAGCAGGCGCTTCGTCTGGAATGGCGCTCGGTTAAAAACGATGGAAACATCCCCATCTTTAATTACGACAGCCAGCAAGTGCAATTGAATTGGGAGTGGCAAACTGGACTATGAGTAAATGGGCTCTTTTCATTGCGGTCTCATTGCTGATTTTGGCGGGTTCCCTGGCCCCCGCACGCTGGATGCAGCGTTTGCCCAACGATAAAATTATGCACTTTTGTGCCTATGCACTACTCACCGGGCTGGCCTGGCAAATAACCTTCGACTCCACAACATTGTTATATTGGGCCATTGCCCTGGCGTTGGCGGGCTGGACGGTGGAACTCATTCAGAACCTGGTTCCGGGGCGCCGATTTTGCTGGCATGATGTGATGTCCAACATCGCCGGTATACTAGCGGTTTACCTGGGCTGCGAATTATTCAGCAATGCATACTGACAACCGATGAAACTCCCCATTCCGCAAGTAGAGCCCCAGGCTCAACCAAACGCCACCAAAAAACTGGATATTACCGTCAATATCCGCAAGATCCCGTTTTTCTCGGAATTATCCGATTCCGAAGTTGAAAAAGTTAAGGAAAGTTTACGGGTTCGCCTATATAGCCGAGGCAACGTGATCCTTCAAAAAGGAAGCACGGCCGATAGCCTCCTTTTTCTGCTAAGCGGCCAGATTCAGGCGGTAGACATCACCAACGATGGACGAACCCTGGGCTACCGGATCATGACGGCGGGTGAATTCTTCGGTGAACTCTCAATCATCAATACTACTGTTCGTTCAGCCTCGGTGATTGCATTGAGCGAGACTCTGGTGGCCTTTTTGCCTGCCGCCCACGCCCTCCATCTTTTCATGCATTCCCCCCCGGTGGCGCGCCTGATGCTCAAGCATCTGGCTACGCGCATCCAGCACGATGCCGAACAGAGGGCATTGCTCAGCATCCAGAATACCTCCAAACGGGTGTTCAGCTTTGTTGCCCAAATCAAGGACAAATCCGACGGTAATCGAAATATCATTGAAAATATGCCGACCCACCAGGAAATTGCCAGCATGATCAATACCAGCCGGGAAACCGTGACGCGTTCCCTGCAACTGCTGGCAAAAATGGGCATCATCCAAAAAGAGGCGCATTACCTGGTTATTGTTAAACCCGAAGCGTTGCAACAGTTACTGCATAACCCATGAAAATGGTTTCCGGAAAGCTCAAGGATGTCCTGAATTATCGGGGCTTCATTCTGAGCAGTGTGCGTCGCGAGTTTCAGTCACGCTACCAAAACTCGGTATTGGGGGCCACTTGGGCCGTTCTCAATCCGCTGGCCATGATTGTGGTCTACACGGTTATCTTTGCACAGGTGATGCACTCTCGTCTCGCAGGTGCCGATTCCCCCTTTGCCTATAGTATTTATTTATGCGCCGGCGTTTTAACCTGGGGGCTGTTTGCGGAAATAACCACGCGCGCTCAGGTGGTTTTTTTAGAAAACGCCAACCTCTTAAAAAAAGTTAATTTTCCCCGCATCTGTTTGCCTGTGGTAGTCATCTTCACTGCGCTGATTAATTTCGCCATTATATTTTTAGTGTTCACAGCGTTTCTCGTTCTTTCGGGAAACTTTCCGGGCTTGGTTTATTTGGCACTCTTTCCTGTTCTGTTCGTGCTGATTGTGTTTGCCATTGGCCTTGGGGTGACGCTGGGGGTGCTGCATGTTTTTTTCAGGGATGTGGGTCAGTTTTTTGCAATTTTTCTTCAATTTTGGTTTTGGCTAACCCCCATCGTATACCCCGTGGACATACTGCCCGAGCATGTGCGCGCACTACTGTGGCTTAACCCTCTGACCACCTTAATGGCCGCCTTTCATAATATTTTCATACTAAACCAACCGCCTCACTGGGGTACTCTCCTATTTCCGCTGCTCATTGGCGCACTTCTTTGCTTGCTTGGTCTTAACCTGTTCCGCAAGCACTCTGGAGAAATGGTGGACGAACTGTAATGGGCTGGATTCGTGTGCAAAATTTGGGGAAAGCTTACAAACATTACCCCACCCGAACCTCCCGCTTGCGCGAGTGGATGTTTCCATTTTTAGGACCACAACACCAACTGACTTGGGTGTTGAGAGACGTTAATTTTGAAGTGGCCCCCGGCGATGCGGTTGGCATTATTGGCATTAACGGCGCTGGCAAAAGCACTTTGCTCAAACTTATTGTAGGCACCACTCAGGCCACCACCGGCACCTGCGCCATCACCGGAAGGGTGGCTGCTCTACTGGAACTGGGTTTGGGGTTTCATGCAGAATTTACCGGCCGGCAAAATGTGCTCATGGCCGGCCAATTAATGGGCTTATCGGAACCCGAAATTATTGACCTAATGCCCAGCATTGAAGCGTTTGCCGAAATTGGTGAATACATTGATCAGCCGGTGCGGGTGTATTCCAGCGGCATGCAGATGCGGCTGGCTTTTAGCGTGGCGACGGCAAGGCGCCCGGATGTGTTGATCGTGGATGAAGCCTTGTCCGTGGGAGACGCCTATTTCCAGCATAAGAGTTTTGAGCGCATCCGGGAATTTCGCAAGCAAGGAACCACCCTGCTGATCGTTTCCCATGATAAAAGCGCCATTCAGGCCCTATGCGATCGCGCCATTCTGCTGAATGATGGCGCACTGGCCATGGAGGGCTCCCCCGATTCCGTCATGGATTACTACAACGCCATGCTGGCCAAGCGTGAGCATCAGAAGGTTCGCCTGCAAACGCTGGAAGGCGGACGGACCCAGACCATCTCGGGTTCGGGCAACGCATCCGTGCTGGCCATCGCCCTGCTCAACGATGACAATCAACCCGTTGAGCATATTGAGGTAGGAAACCCGGCGACGCTCCAAATCAAGGTGGCCATCCACGAGGCCATCCCCTGCCTGGTGCTGGGATACCTGATCAAGGACCGCCTGGGCCAGCCCATCTTCGGCACCAACACGCACATCAAGGGTCTGCCCCTGGCGAATATGTTGCCCGACGAGGAAGTCACCTACCACTTTTCCTTCCCCATGAATTTGGGCCCGGGAAGTTATTCCATCTCGACGGCATTGGTCAATTCAGACACCCATCTGGACGAAAACTACGAATGGAAAGACTTGGCTCTGGTATTTTCCGTCACCAATCTGCGCCACGACTATTTCGAGGGTTGTGCCTGGCTGGACCCCTCCATCGCCATCGAACGCGCATGACCTTTATTTCCTACGCACAAAACTTTGAGGATGTAATGCTCTGGCGGGCGCTGAAGCACATCCCCCGGGGTTTCTACATCGATGTGGGCGCCAACCACCCCGAGGAAGATTCAGTCACCAAGGCGTTTTATGACCGGGGATGGCGCGGAATTAACATTGAACCCCTGCTCCAATGCCACCTGTTGCTGGAACAGCAGCGTCCCCTCGACACCAATCTTAACCTGGCTGCCGGTGCGCAAGATGGCCAACTCAACTTATTCGAAGTCCAGGGCATTAGCGGTTGGACCACTCTGGACAAGGGCATTGCCGACGATTACCGGAAACAAGGATTGGCGGTGACCCGCCATCCTGTTCCCGTTCTGAGCTTGGCCGGCATCTGCGACAAATTTGCCCCGGCGGAAATCCATTTCATTAAAGTGGATGTGGAAGGCTTCGAATCGGAAGTGCTGCGTGGCATGGATTTCACCCGTTGGCGCCCCTGGATTCTGGTGGTCGAGGCAACCCATCTCAACAGCACCCTGACCCATTACGAACAGTGGGAAGCAATCCTGTTGGACAACCAATATCAGTTTGCCTACTTCGACGGCCTCAACCGCTTCTATGTGGCAAGGGAGCATGCGGAACTCATAGACGCACTGTCCGTCCCCCCCAATGTATTTGATGACTTCATTCGGCTCAGTCATGTCCGTGCGCTGGAATTGATTCAGAAAAACGAAGTCGCCGTGCGGGAAGTGGACGCCAAAACCCAGGAAGCCGAGGCCAAAGTCAGACAGGCCAATGCCAGAATCCAGCAACTGGATTTGGAGATTCACCGGTTGAACAACGACCTGCAGGCCGTCTATGCCAGCAATTCCTGGCGAGTAACGGCTTTTCTGCGCTGGCTTACAGAAAATATTCACCAATTGCGGCGCAGGCTGTGTGAACGCCACTCAGAGAGGCCCGTAAAAAAAAAATCTGAAGTCCGATCCCTGACAGCACCCCCGCCCCCTCCGGGGCTGCCCCAAGCGGTCGAATTGCCCTGGTTCCGGTTGACGGGGCACATCGAAGGGCATTACAGCCTGGCCATCGTCAATCGCGGACTTGCCATGGCCCTCGATAAACTCACCCAGAGTCACCTATGCCTGCGCCCCCACAACGGCCACCCCGTTGAAGAATTCAACCACCTTCCGGAAAATGTCCGTATCCCGCTGGAAGTCATGATGGCGCGTCAAATTGATGCCCGTAGACTTGCCGAAACCATTTCAATCGTTCATCACTACCCGCTAATTTCTGATTCGGAACCGGCCAGACAGAAGTTCATTTTGTTCTTCTGGGAGGAAACCGAAGTTCCAGAGGGCTTCATCCGAACCATCAACCGGGACTTCAGCGCGGCCCTGGTAGCCAGCACCTTTGTCAAAAACGCGTTGCGCAACTCGGGCTGCATGCTCCCCCTGTTCGTCATTCCCATGGGGGTCGACCATCTGGTCGGCGGCGGGGTTACACCGATCGAATCGGTAACGCCCCAGCCGGGCAAGCGATTCCGGTTTCTGCACCTGTCCTCCGCCTTTGACCGCAAGGGTGTTGACGCCCTGCTGAATGCCTACTGGGCCGCCTTCAAATGCAATCGTGAAACCGAGCTTTATATCAAGACCTTTCCCAATCCCCATAACCGGATCCACCAGCAAATTGCCGAACTGACCCGGGACCACCCAGACCATTCCATTATTGTGGATGAATCACCGCTGGATGATGCCGACCTGCTGGCGCTCTACCGCAGCGCACAGGGACTGGTGCTGCCCAGCAAGGGCGAGGGCTTTAATCTCCCGGCTGCCGAAGCCATGGCCATGGGCCTGCCGGTCATTGTGACCGGTTTTGGCGGCCACATGGAATTTTGTTCACCCGGCACCGCAAGCCTGATCCCGTTTCACTTCAGCCGCTCCGCCAGCCACCTAAAAACTACCCATTCCTGTTGGGTTGAACCGGAAACAGACCAACTGAGCGCCCTCCTGAAGAAATTGCACTTCGAAATATTGGCGGACAGCACCGCGCTTGCTGCGCGTCGCGCGGAAGGTTTGCGCCAGGTGCGTGAAACCTATTCCTGGGAAAACGGTGGAAAAGCCATTCTGAAAGCGTCCCGATGGCTGGATGACAATCCGACGTCCGTCACTGTCGAGCCCTTGCGTGTGGCACTGATCAGCCCATGGCAGACCGCCTGCGGACTGGCCGAGCACAGCAAGCATCTTTTCGGAAACTTTCCGCCTGAGCAATTCACCATTCAAATCTACTGCGACAGCCGCACGCCGGACGATCCGGGGCAGTCGCTCTATCGACCCACCTGGGAAATCGGAAAAACCGGCTCCCTCGCATCGACTCTGGGTTTGATTGAACAAGAGGCCTGCGATGTCCTCTACATTGAACACCACCCCGGATTTTACGATCTTGGGACTTATGAAATTTATCATTCGCTGGAAGGCTTTTGCCAATCCGGCAAGGTCGTTATTCTCGAACTGCATGCAACCCAACCCATGTTGACCCGTTTGCGCCATGCGCCAGCCGCCATTACCGCCCTTCAATCCCTCGATCGCCTTATGGTCCACTCGGTGGAAGACATGAACAATCTGGCCTCATTGGGCCTCGTGAACAATGTGACACTCCTTCCCTTGGGCGTCGTTCTGCCGGCTCTGCCGCTGGACAACCGGGAAGTCCGGCAAAAGCTGGGTCTCGCCGACGACGACCTGGTGATTGCTAATTTTGGATTTCTGCTTCCCCACAAAGGTGTGGATACACTGATCCAGTGCATCAGTCCGCTCTCCAAGCTAACCAATAAAAATGTCCGCCTGCTGGCCATCAACGCCATTCTCGACCAGCGCAGTCGGGATACGCTGGCGGATTGCCGGCAGCTGGCGCAGAACTTGGGGGTGAGTGAACGGATTACCTGGATTAATGATTATCATCCGCTGGAAGAATGCATTCAATATCTGGCTGCAGCGGACTTCATTATTTTTCCGTACAAGAACACCGAGGAAAGCGCCAGCGGCGCCGTGCGAGTAGGCATTTCCGCAGGCAGGCCTGTTTTGGTGAGCCCGTTGGGCATTTTTGACGAGCTCTGTGAATCCACAACGCGTATGGGCGGCATTACAACCAAGGACATCGTGCTGGCTGTTCATCAACTACTCTCGGACCCCGTTGCAACCTCCGAGCTTATGGAGCGCCAGAAGCTCTGGTTGAGGAGCAATGATGTGACCCAGATTTCGCGCCGCCTGCAAGACATGATCCATGGGCTCCGCCATGACCGGAAAATGTCTTGCGAAATTACTGCCCTGACACAGCCTATGGATGCGCCAATCCTCCCAGGCCCTAGGCCCATCGATGCCTCACCCGGAACAAGCGCAAAACTGCGGCAATTCCTGGTAGACGTCTCGGAACTCTATTTCAGGGACCAGCGAACCGGAATCCAGAGAACGGTTCGCAATATTCTGGCTGAACTGTTCAAGAATCCTCCTGAAGGCTTCCAGATCACGCCGATTTATTCCATTCGCGGCGCACCCTTTCACTACACCCATAAATTCAATCCACCGCTGGATGTGGCCCCCCTCCACCCCGATGAGACCGCGGTGCAGGTTGGCCCCGGCGACCTGTTCCTGGGCCTCGACCTGGGCGTGCATCTCATCCCGCAAATCGATCGCACGCTGGATGCCTGGAAAGCTGCGGGGGTTTCAATACACTTTGTGGTGTACGACATCATCCCCCTATGCGATCCTAACCATACACAGCCCTGGATTGCGCATCTGTTTGAGGCGTGGCTCACCCGAATTGCCGCCTGGTCCAACAGCCTGATCTGCATCTCGCAGACTACGGCAACCGATGTCAAGACATGGCTTAACCGCCATGGCCTGAGCCATGCCTCGGAAAAAGTTTGCTTTATTCATCTTGGCGCTGAATTCGACAGCGACGCCCCATTACAGGGGATGCCTGAAAATGGCCGGCAAATCCTGGAACGCATCATTGCCACCCCGAGTTTTCTTTCGGTGGGCACAATCGAGCCTAGAAAAGGGCAGATTCAAACGCTGAAGGCATTCGAGCGCTTATGGGAGCAGGGGGTGGCGGTGAATCTGGTCATCGTGGGCAAGCAGGGCTGGATCGCCGACGAATCAGTAACCCGTTCTTTGCGTTATCACCCTGAGCGCAACCATCGGCTGTTTTGGCTTGAAAACATCACGGACGGCTATCTTGAGAAACTCTACAATCTCTGCACCTGCCTTATCGCCGCCAGCGAGGCGGAAGGATTTGGCATCCCGATTGTCGAGGCCGCGAGGCACTACCTGCCGATCATTGCCAGGGATATCCCCATATTCAGGGAAGTTGCCGGGAATCATGCTTTCTACTTCGACACGCCATCACCGGACGGCCTGGCTGAAGTTATCCGGGATTGGCTGAAGAGGCACGAAACCAACCAGGCGCCATTATCCGCGGAAATCCATTGGTTGACCTGGGCAGAAAGCGCGCAACAGTTGTTGCATGTCATCCAAAAGACTGACTACCACAAGGCCAATCAATGTACACGCCTGCTATAGTAACCATAGTCTCGAATAACTACCTACACTTTGCCCGCACACTGATGCAAAGCGTAGCGAAACAACATCCGGATGCACATCGATATTGCGTAATAGTCGATATTGATCCAACGCCAAGCGGTGAATTAGCAGAAGAGTTTGAAGCGATTTCGCTTTCTCAGATTAAGCTACCGTTTGGCGACGATTTTATGTTCCAGTACACGATTCTCGAACTCAATACTGCTGTCAAACCCTGGGCAATGCAGTACTTACTCGAACGTGGTCACGAACAAGTGATTTACATCGATCCAGACGTCTATCTCTTTCAGCCTCTTAAGGAAGTACTTGAATTACTTCATCATGGCGCGAGTGTGGTACTCACCCCACACTTGCTGGCACCAATCACTGATGATCGCAATCCTAATGAACTTTCAATTCGCATAGCCGGAACCTATAACCTGGGCTTTTGCGCAGTGAGCAATCAAGAAACCACAAGAAAGTTTTTGAATTGGTGGCAAGGAAAACTAGAACGTGACTGTGTAGTCGA
>Ga0364859_10269_pt2 | contig 32439 bp, 29 predicted proteins | sample ExccelAu500001D3_FD_206911 | JGI IMG/M metagenome (GOLD analysis project Ga0364859, IMG submission 206911) | Enriched cells from Trout Bog Lake Hypolimnion, Wisconsin, USA - BchlTB.Aug20.5000.01 .D3 | ecosystem: Environmental > Aquatic > Freshwater > Lake > Hypolimnion/Profundal zone | place: USA... | reverse complement strand
CCAACCTGATCATCGATAGCCATCCTGCTTCCAAAACATCGCATGAAGAATACAGATACCCCCATGATGTGGAGGTAATCCTTTTGAATATGCCATGTAATTTGTTGTTATTCAGGTAAATAATACTATTAAAGTTTTGAGATGTGAAAGTGCGGACTGCCATATCATTAGTAATGCTTACTGTGGTATTTCTTGGCTGCACACCCAGTTTATACCTGCCTAATGCTACTAATATCCCATTGCCTGATAATAAATATGAGTTGAAGGTTGGAGGAGGATTAAGTTCTGCCGGTGGATACTTTGAAGGCTCTTATGCCATTGACAGCCATATTGTTTTGATGGCCAATTTTGCGAAATACGCTGTAAAAGACTCAAATACGTTTAGTAAAGACTGGATTGGTGAGCTCGCTGGAGGTTATTATTCTCATATTGGGAAACATGGGCGGTTTGAAATTCTTGGAGGATATGGTATCGGAAATAGTTCATCAAATGAATACTATTACCCGCCCGGTACTAATTTCTTTAATTTTTATACAAAACCGCCTTTTGACAGATTTATTACAAATACCAATTTTGGAAGATTTATAATTCAAAGTGATATAGGAGCCAGTGCAAAATATGGAGAAATAGGGTTAAGCGCTAAAATGAGTTTTCTTTTCATGCAAAAACCTTCTTTCGAAAAACAGAATATCGGTTCTCCTAATAATATGGTAACAGCAGACACATTGTTCCTGATGCCTTCGACTGAAGCATTTTTTGAACCTTCCATTTTTTTAAATTTCGGACTCAAAAATGTGAAATTTCATTTTAATTTAGGGCTATCCTTAATTCTTGGCCCCGATAAAAATTTCTGGGAGCAACATTCATTATATCCCGGGGCCTTTTTTGCTGAAGGTATAACAGTATATTTATTTCGCAAAGATTGAACCAAAATACTACTCGCAAAGACGCGAAGAAACCAAACAAAAAAAGCTAAATATTAAATACTTAAAATTGAATCATCCTCTTTTTCTTAGCGCCTTTGCGGCTTTGCGAGATCATTTGACGAGGTATTTAAGACTAACGCAAAGAAAACAAAGGTCTCGCAAAAGCGCAAAGCCGCAAAGAATAAAATACAAAGAATTAATCTCTCTGCTTACTCAATTATATCCTTTTCTTCGCGCCTTTGCGTCTTTGTGGCCAAAAAAAAGCCGCCCCATATCGGAACGGCTTTCTGGAGGTCACGTCCGGATTTGAACCGGAGTAGTAGGTTTTGCAGACCTGTGCCTAACCCCTCGGCCACGTGACCCTTTTCATTTTTTAAGGGTGCAAAGATAAGCGGTTTTTTTATGTTTTGAAAATATCGGCAAAAGATGATGCCATCCTTTCAAAATATCCCTCTTGTGATACTCCCTCCAATTATTAATTCTATATTCGTTTTAATAACAGATTTCATATCCTCATGAAAACACTTTTAAAATCCTTGATTATCCTGTCCTGCACCATCATTTCAGCCCGGATATCTGCCCAAAGCTGGACCCGGCTGAGCTGCGGCGGTGAGTTTAGCCTCGGCATCAGGGCCGATGGCTCGTTATGGGCATGGGGATATAATGGCAACGGACAGCTTGGCAATTCTGATACCAACGTGGTGGTGGCGCCGCTGCCGCTGCGCATCAAAAGTGACAATAGCTGGAAGGATGTATCAGCAGGTGGGTTTCACAGCCTGGGGATTAAGAAAAACGGCACCATCTGGAGCTGGGGCTCGGGTGGCAACGGCCAGGTAGGCAATGGAATGGCCAATTATGTAAACGCAACACCGGCACAGATTGGTTCAGACACTGACTGGGCCGGCATATCGGCAGGCACCACAACTTCTTATGCCCTAAAAAAATCAGGAATCCTGTATGCATGGGGCGATAACACCTACGGGCAGCTGGGCGATAGTGATACCGTAAATGCTTTGGCGCCGGTTTTGGTTCATACTGCCAGGCGCTTTAAACAGGTATCGGCCGGTGGGGTTTCGGCCGCGGCGCTGGGTGTTGATGGTACCTTGTGGACCTGGGGCTATGGTGGCGATGGCCAGCTTGGCAATAACGATACACTAAATGTACCGGTACCGCGCCAGGTTGGCGCCGATACTGATTGGGTATATCTGTCATCGGGCCTCGAGTTTTCTATCGCCCAGAAAAGAAACGGCACCATCTGGAGCTGGGGTGTTAATAACTCAGGCCAGTGCGGCCAGGGCGATACGATAACCCCTGTGGCTGTGCCTACCCAGGTCGGGAAGTCTAACAACTGGAAAACAGTAGCCTGCGGGTCTGTTTTTGCCTTTGGCATCCAAAAAAACGGCAGCCTGTATGGCTGGGGCGATAATTATTTCGGCGAACTGGGCATCAATTCTACCACACAACAACTGGCACCGGTGCGTGTAGGTACCGATAGTACATGGACTTTTGTAGCTGGCCCGGTAGGCGCGCTGCTGGGCCCATATCTGTACGGCTATCACAGCCTTGGCATTAAAAAAGATTACACCGGGTTTTGCGCTACCGGATGGAACAATACCAGCCAGCTGGGCAATAATGACACCGCACAGCTCGATGTATTTGACTGCACTATGGGCATTATAACCGGTATACAGGCTGCTGTACAAAACCAGCCGGATATTGCAGTATTTCCAAATCCCAGTTCTGGTATTTTTACCGTCAGGTACAGCAACCCAAATGGCCTGGATTCGAAGATTGATATGATAAACCAGACCGGACAAGCTGTGTACCCCGGCGTGATGAACAATACAGAAAGCGCTGATTTTGACGTATCTGGATATCCAAAAGGGATTTATTTTATCCGGATTATTTCAGGCAATAAAATATATGTGGATAAATTGATTTTGAATTAAATAAAAAACCAGCCCCTGTTATGCCGTCCGCCCGGCCTTGAGTTTGCCACGCAGCCATTTCATTTCCAGCCCGAACCTTTCAGCGGCTGAAAGGGTATGTACCCCTTTTTGGGCCGCGATATAATCCAGCAATGTAGATGTGGGTACAAACCATCCGTTTTTGGATGCCAGGTATTCCATCGATTTTTTAAATTCAGGATTCAACTGGCCGTCCCTGTAAAAGTTTGCCGCAAAATGGGTATACATGATGCAGGCCCCTTTTTCGCGCACCAGGCTGTCGATATTAGGCCCATTTACTGTTTTATTATAAGAAGTGACACCCGAGCCCTGGCTGGATGCATACCATTGGTTTACATACGGTTTGGCAGGGTCTGTATAGGGCATTTGCGGGCAGGCCTTGAGGGTATTGATTTCGGCAAAAACAAAATTCCGTACATACTTTACCCTTTGCCGGCATATATCACCCCAAAAATAGGGCGAACCCGGGATATGGCCTTCCCAGTAATTATTTCTTTTGAACCTGGTAGACAGGTTGTAGATAAACAGGCTTATGGGCGAAGACAAACGGCCGCTGCCCCAGTATATCCCTTCTTTGTTCATGTTATGGTCGGCCATCGCTACAGGATCATGCCCGAAGAGCGCTTTGAAATGATCGAGCCCTTCTACGGTACGGTCTCTTTTGCTGCTGCTGTATGAGGTAAGGTGATAGCCGATTTCAAATCCTTTTTTCTGTAAATCAAGTACCCAGGCCAGGTATTCCGGATCCTGGCAGGTGTCGCCTTCGTTTTTTGGTTTATCAGGATTGCTCAGCGGCCATACCGATTTGGTACCGATGATCCCCAGATCAAAAAGAAAATCATATACCGGTTTCATATTGGCAATGGTACCCCAGTCGGTATCATCAAAAAAAGAAAACGCAAAATCTTTGCCTTCAGGCCATTTTATCGGTTTCGAAATGCTCATGGATTTTTTTTAATTCAGTTTCGGTCTGTTCTTGCCTGCAAAGATAGTTGTTCGTTGCTGGTTGTTGGTTGTTGGTTGCTGGTTGCTGGTTGCTGGTTGTTGGTTGCTGGTTGCTGGTTGCTGGTTGCTGGTTGTTCGTTGTTGGTTGTTGGTACGTGTTAATCATTACATCATTCTATTATTCTATCATTCCATCATTTCATCATTTCATCATTCCATCATTCTATCATTCCATCATTCTATCATTCTATCATTCCATCATGCTATCATTCCATCATTCCATCATTCTATCATTCCATCATTCTATTAATCCATCATTCTATCATTCCATCATTCTATCATTCTATCATTCTATCATTCTATCATTCCATCATTCTATCATTCTATCATTCCATCATTCAATCATTCTATCATTCCATCATTCTATCATTCCATCATTCCATCATTCCATACCCACAAGGGTTGACAACATTTAAAAAGTTGCCAACTGAGCGCCAACCCACCAACCCACTATTTCCCCTAACTTGCGGCAAATTAGCACAGATTTATGAAAAACGTCTTTAAGACTGGTGATACCAAAACGTTTCTCAGAAAGATAAAGCCTGAAGATACTGCCGCATTTGATGCCGGACAGGTGCATCCAGTATATGGTACCTTTGCCCTGGCCAGGGATGCTGAATGGGCATGCAGGCTCTTTGTTCTGGATATGAAAGAAGCTGATGAGGAAGGTATCGGCACTTTTATCACTGTAAAACATATTGCGCCGGCAATGGTTGGTGAAGAAGTGCGTTTTGACGCTACTGTTTTGATGATAGAAAAAAACAGTATTATCTGTGCATACCATGCCTATTGTGGCGAGCGATTGATAGCTGAAGGAGAAACCGGACAAAAAATCCTGAAAAAAGACCGGATAGAAAAGATGTTTGAAGATATAAAAGGAAACAAGTAGTGGAACAAATCCATATCAGCAATAAAAAAGCCTATTTCGAATTTGAGATCCTCGAAAAATTTGTGGCGGGGATGGTACTTACCGGTACCGAAATCAAATCGATACGGGCAGGCAAGGCCAACCTAAGCGATGCTTTTTGTTCTTTTACGGGCAATGAGCTTTTTGTACGCAACCTGCATATTTCTGAATATGAACTGGGTACGCATTACAACCACGAACCCAAACGCATGCGCAAGCTGCTCCTGAAAAAGAAAGAACTGCGGAAACTACTGGCCAAGGTAAAAGAAAAAGGATTGACGATTGTACCCTTAAAAATGTTCCTGAGCGGTACCGGGTATGCCAAAATAGAAATCGGCCTGGCCAAGGGTAAGAAAATACACGATAAACGCGACAGTATCAAAGAAAAAGACCTGAAACGGGATATGGCCAGAATTCAGGACTAAGGACTAAGGGGTCAGGAAGGCAAGTTGGCAACTTTAGGTTCCAATAAATCAGTGAAGCCTTGAATGAGAGAATGAGAGAATGATGGCTCCAGTCCGGTAACCGCATATTATTAACCGATTACGCTCCCCACTTACGCCTTACGCCTGACCCCTTACGCCTGACCCCTAATACGGTTTCATCCCTTTCGGCCAGTTGCTGAGTTTGGGTTTGTGCGGATGTTTGCTGAATGATGCCGGCTTGTCGACATAACTACCTCCATTGGCCGGGCATTTGTATTGCCTGCAAGCGGGCAATACAAATACAGTGCATGATAAAAATGCAGATAAAAAAAGAATACGTTTCCCGCTAGTTGACCACATGGCCAGCTACTTTGGCGCTGATTGAAGCCGAATTGATGGCAGGATGAACAGATTTCATCGGGTTCATCAGTTCCATATGACTGCCGTTGTTGGCCGGACAGATATCTTTATTACAGGCGGCAAATATGATTATCAAACCCATGAATATCAGTGCCTTTGAAAATTTACTCATATCGAATAGCTGTTTAAACATTAAAAAGTTTGTTGCGCAATTTAGTTAAAAATATAATAAGTGCGCCTTCCATCCCCTGTAATGAGAATATTCTATGGTAGGTGATGGGATCTTGATCCAGGATAAGGCGTCGAATGCAGTATTCACCAGTTCACTTTTAGTCTGTATGGCTGATAAATTAACGTCGAATGAAAGAAAATGTTGCCTGTACCGTTCGTAATGGGAAAATTTTGGGTCATTGGCCTGGTCTTTGGCCGTACCGCGCAGCATCCCTTTGGCACCGAAGCCAATGGATATGCCAAACCAGACCGGGATGGCATGGCCGGGTATTATAGCATTGACCGGCGCCGAAAGCCAGTAATTCTGTCCGTTATAATCCTTAATTATATTCTGATACGGATCGTCCCCAAATTCATTGGGGTTCATGGCAGCATATTCAGACGGGGTGTAGGCAAATTTTGGTCTGAGCAGTTGCTGGCCAAAAGCATATTGCTGGCTGATAACCAATACCGTACCAAGGGTATTGGCCAGCTCATCACCCCACGAAAATCCCCATTCGCTTGAGCAGCCATCCATGATTTCGATAGGCGTCTGCATCAGCAGGCCCCAGGTGCCGCCATACCATACAGCCTTATTGGCAGGCAGGCCGGCCCATTGCAGCATATGCATACCAAAATATCCTTCATAATATGATGTAAAAAAATGGCCCATTTTATCCATCTGCTGCCACTCGTCATTATCATTAAAGAAATGAAAGTTCGATTTTGGATAGTTGGCATACCAGTATTGGTTGAGGATTACCATCGAACCACCATACAAGGCCCCGCCTGTAAGCCCGATAGCCAGGATCCTGCCATTGTCTCTCTGGCTTTGTGCGGTACCCTGGCCGGTGTAAATAATTAAAAGCAGGAGTATGAAAAAAACAGGCTTATGCCCTGTACCAAACCACCTGCCTGTTGCTGCCACCTGGCAGAAATATGATTTTTTAGCACTGACGGGGACGGTAAAATGCTTCAATAGTTGGTGTATATTATTTTCAGTCTTCGGTTTTTAATCGTTATCCGATTCAAACAGGGTTACCTGTGTATTATCCAGTATTTTTATCGCTTCATCATGGTTGGCTGCTTCACTATATACACGCAATACCGGCTCGGTGCCCGAAGCCCGTATCATCACCCAGCCGCTATTGCCAAGATGGCATTTTACCCCGTCCACATCTTCATAACTTGTAATCTGGTACGGGCCAAAAGCCGTATATTCCTTGTTTTTCAGGGCATTAACGATGCGTGTTTTATCGGCATCACCTACATGGAGGTCGTATCGCTCCATAGAGAAGGTCCCTGTTACATCATAAACTTCCTGGATAAGGTCTGCCAGGCTTTTGCCTGATTTGGCCATATATTCCAGCAGGGTAAGTGCAATCCATACGCCATCTCTTTCAGGGATATGGCCGGCCACGGCAATGCCACCGCTCTCTTCGGCACCAATGAGTACATTATCGTTGATCATATAGGCGCAGATGTATTTGAAACCAATTTTGGTTACAATATTTTCGAGGCCGTATGCTTTGCACATCACGCCCACTTTAGATGTCACAGAAAATGAATTGACAATCTTGCCCGGCATTCCTTTTACCTTATAGAGGTAGTTGATGAGCATGAGGATGAGGTGGTGCGAATCCACAAAATTTCCTTCGCTGTCCAGCACACCTATCCTGTCGGCATCACCGTCGGTGGCAAAAGCAAAATCTATATTTTTATGCTCATTAATATAATCCTCAATTTCATGCAGGTTTTTCTGGATCGGCTCCGGCGCCTGCCCGTGGAACGAAGGATTGTTATCACAGTGGAACATTTTAATATTCGGGAGCAGCCTGCGCGTTACATTTTGTCCGGCGCCATACATCCCGTCATACGCGATCCTGATGCCTGAATTACGTATGGCATCCATATCAAAATGGCTTTCTGCATGCTCAAAATACATGTTTTCCATATCCAGGTCATGTATCAGGCCTTTATGTACCAGGTTATCATACGTATCAAACGGGCCGGTATAATTGGCCGGTATATAACCTTCTATTTCCGTGATCATTTCTGGCAACGCCGGGCCACCATAGCTGCCTTTCAGTTTATATCCGTTATAGGATGGCGGATTGTGTGATGCGGTTATGATAACACCGCAGGCCGCTTTTTGCCTCAATGTAGCCAGTGATACCATAGGTGTGGAAACAAAACCGGTAGCAACCCAAACCCTGATACCATTGGATGCCAGTACACGGGCCGTAGTTTCAGTAAACAAGCGGCCGGCAAAGCGGCAATCGTACCCGATAACAACCCCTTTTGAGGCAGCATGTTGATTATTGACCCATATTGCCGTAGCCGCAGCTACTCTTTTTACATTATCAACAGTAAAATCATCAGCTATAATGGCACGCCAGCCATCGGTCCCGAACTTAATATCACTCATATTTTAATTTTCAGTTTTTTTAATCTTCAATTTTCCAGTATGTTAATTTCTTAATACACGTGGTACCAATTTCCTGCAAATAACGCATTTTTACAGCTTTCTGACACACCGGCAGGAATCATGGAATCATTAATTTTTTTTATCTGGTATGGAAAATCCTGGGCCACCAGAAAATCAACCAGGGGCTTTTCTTTATAGCGCATGTTCCATTCTGTCATCTTTTCAACAGGTATGGGCTGCAAGCGGATACCGGCAGTGTAAATAACTATATAATCAGGTGATATTAAGGTTCCACGGCTTTCTTTTGTCCATGTTTCGAGGACATGCACATCCGAGATAAGAATCGGGGCATCTCTCAGGTATGAATAATACTTATCCCCGCCGTAGTTAAAAAACTCCTGTTTGTTCTGGTTGAAAAAGATATAGAACGCCCGCATCAGGTCCCTTTTTATGCCGGCCTGCACGGCATCAGTCGAATCCCAACCGTATTCTACTTGTTTTGAAGTTTTTACAGGCACAAATGTCGCATTTATTTTACCCGGGGCCAACGCAGCATTTACAATATTATGTATTGATTTATAGTCTGTTAACGGTGATTTATCAAAATAGATAAGCGTGTACCTGAAACCCATATCCATCACTGCGGTATTGAGCGTAATGCCGTAGTTTCCATTGGCATTGATGTGCATGGGGGTATGCTCCATCAACTCTTTTAATCCTTTGTTGTATTCGATATAGCCAAACAGTACTTCTTCACCTTTGATATTAACCCCGGTAAACGAAAAACCATCAACGTTTAAGCGGAAAGATTTCTTGTCGGCAGACCAGTTTTCATAGATATAAACATCTGATACATTGGTAAATAGCAATTGAGAACTGTTTTGCATTTTAACCAGGGCCTCCAGGCTTATTACCTTTTTTTTCTCAGGAGAATCCCACAAAACCACGTCGCCATTTTTGATCCACAAGTATGTATTGCCCGATAATTCATCCACAAAATTATAGCCAGGTGTATCAGGCTGAGACTCTCTGGTCAGCATCAGGACCGCCTTCTTATGGGTATATGCTTGTACAAAAAAGCAGCTACAGAGCAGTAATGTCGCAATTAATCCAGCCTTTTTGTTCATCAATAATGATTGAATATCAGTTATTTGAATGCATTGATCCCGGTAATATCCATACCTGTAATAAGCAGGTGGATATCATGCGTGCCCTCATAGGTAACTACCGATTCGAGGTTCATCATGTGCCGCATTATTGAAAATTCGCCTGTAATGCCCATCCCGCCAAGCATTTGCCGCGCATCCCGGGCAATATTCTGGGCTATTTCAATATTGTTTCGTTTGGCCATGGATATCTGTGCCGGGGTAGCCCTGTTTTCATTTTTGAGTACACCTAAGCGCCAGGTAAGCAATTGTGCCTTAGTGATTTCGGTGATCATCTCAGCCAGTTTTTTTTGCTGAAGCTGGAAACCGGCAATGGGCCTGTCGAACTGGATTCTTTCTTTCGAATATCTGAGTGCCGTGTCATAGCAATCGAGGGCAGCGCCCAGTGCCCCCCAGGCGATGCCGTATCGGGCGTTATTGAGGCAACTCAGTGGCCCTTTGAGGCCTTTGACACCCGGCAGCAGGTTTTGTTTGGGTACCTTTACGTTATTGAATACCAGCTCTCCGGTAGAAGATGCCCTTAATGACCATTTATGATGGATCTCAGGCGCGGTAAAACCTTCCATGCCCCGCTCAACAAGCAATCCATGTATCTCGCCATTTTCATTTTTGGCCCAGACCACAGCTACCTGTGCAAACGGAGAATTGGATATCCACATTTTTGCTCCATTGAGCAGGTAATGGTCGCCCATATCTACAAAGTTGGTGGTCATGCCACCCGGGTCAGACCCATGGTTGGGTTCGGTAAGGCCAAAACAACCCAACCACTCGCCGCTGGCCAGTTTGGGCAGAAATTTCATTTTCTGTTCTTCAGAACCGAACGCATTAATCGGGTACATCACCAGTGAGCCTTGTACAGAAGCAGTAGACCTGATACCAGAATCGCAGCGCTCAACTTCCTGCATCATAATGCCATACGAGATATAATCAAGGCCCTGGCCGCCATATTCTACCGGAATGGTAGGGCCAAAAATACCCATTTCGCCCATTTCTTTTACCAGGTGAAACGGGAACTCAGCACGCTGGGCATAGTCTTCTATGATCGGACTCACATTTTTCTTGACCCAATCACGAACTGTAGACCGTATGAGCAGGTGTTCCTGCGTCAACAGTTCGTCCATGAGGTAATAATCGTGCGTCTGATACCTGTCTATGAATGGTTTATGACTCCCGTTTGCTGTTTTGGTTACTGTACCGTTTACCCCTGTATTTTCTGACATAAAGATTTAGCTTTGAGGCAACAAAATTAACATTAATTAGAGTAAGATATATACAGTAGCGTTTCAACTTTGCGCCTTTGCGCCTTTGCGGTAAAATTTATTCTCGCAAAGGCGCAAAGGCGCAAAAAAATAAACCGCAAAGGATGCTAAGTTATCGCTAAGCGTACAATTTTTAAGGGTTACAGATTATCCTTTTATTCTTTTGTCTTTATCCTTTAAATCAAATCTTTGGGTCTTTGCGCTGCCATTGCGTTCTTTGCGGTAAATTTTATTCTCGCAAAGACGCAAAGGCGCAAAAAAATAAACCGCAAAGGACGCTAAGTTATCGCTAAGCGTACAATTTTTAAGAGACTACAGATTATCCTTTTATTCTTTTGTCTTTATCCTTTAAATCAAATCTTTGGGTCTTTGCGCTGCCATTGCGTTCTTTGCCGTAAAATTTATTCTCGCAAAGGCGCAAAGACGTAAAAAAATAAACCGCAAAGGACGCTAAGTTATCGCTAAGCGTACAATTTTTAAGGGACTACAGATTATCCTTTTATTCTTTTTTCTTTATCCTTTAAATCAAACCTTTGGGGCTTTGCGCTGCCTTTGCGTTCTTTGCGGTAAAATTTATTCTCGCAAAGGCGCAAAGACGAAAAAAAAATCAACCGCAAAGGTCGCAATGGTTTCGCAAAGAATAGAAAGTTTAAATCTCTTTCCATTACACCTTTTTTCTTCTTTTCATCTTTTTCAGTTGATCTTTGCATGCTTTGCGATATACTTTGCGTGCTTTGCGAGAAATTTGCGGATGATTGGTTCACGCAAAGGACGCAATGGTTTAAAAAACTTAATATTCATTGATTAAGGAATGGGATACATATCACTCACAGATGTTGAAATTCAAGGCAAAATTGGCGTCAGCGCAGAAGAAAGGCTGATCGGAAGGATATTTATCGTGGATATAAGTGTCAGATCGAGCCTTAAGAAAGTAAGCCAAACCGATAATTTGGAAGATGGTTTCAATTATGAAATCCTGTCGGAAGCCATCAACCGATGTTTTAAGAAAGAATATCAACTGATGGAAGCGGCCTGCCGGGCTATTGGTGAGGATATCCTAAAAAAGGCGCCTGATTTAGAAGAAATTGTGATTACTATCCGGAAGATCCGGCCATTTATGAAAGGGAATATCGGCGCATCGGTGGTGGAGTGGCATTATCCGGAAGATTATTGAGAACTAAAACCTTATTTCACCAAACACCCAACCGGATATTTCAGGTTCTTATAACTTTCCAGATCGGCCCGCACATAATCGAGGTAAACCTTTGATTCGATACGCACCGGCATCTGGTTCTGGTCTTCACTTACATAGAGTTTCATCCCTTCCTGGTTTTTAAAGATCCGCCCTTTGGCAAGGATGGGTGAAAACAGGTAGCAACGCATCTTTCCAAAACTGGTTTTAATCGTTGCCTTACCGGTATATCTGAGTCCGGTATAGAGCAATGAATCTTCAAATAATGCTGTAAGATGATAGGAGACGCCAGGTTTCTGTTTTGAAAAATCAATACAACGCAGGTAATAAAATACCGATACCAGATCGTGTATTTCGGGCGGCACCTGTATCGTTTTCTTACCGCTCACCACCTGGTTTTTTGTCCTTACAAAAACATAGTTTTCTTTCTTTTTATAACTGCCTTCCTCTACCTGCCTGGCAAAGACCGTAGGCAGCATCGTGGCTTCATCAATATAAGACTGGTAGCTATCGCGCACCTTATAAAAAGGATCAAAAAATGAATTGGAGCTACCGTTTACATCTATTTCGAAATGGACCCGGCCTGCAATTTTTTGTTCGGCGCTTTTTACCTCAAGTGTGGCCTCACCGGCATTGATGATGCCGTAATGCAGGTTGTATGTAAGCTTTTCGCCCGGTTTAAAAGGGATATAATCAATTTTTGGCAGCGGGGCGCCTCTTTGCGCCGCAGGCTGCATGCGATATGCCCCTAAAATAAACAGGAGCGAAACAAGCAGAACAGGGCATGAAAAGATGAAATATTTTGAAATGAACCCCTTCAACGCCGCTGTTAATTTTCTGAGGCCACCGGGTTTTTAAGCCCTGACCAGCTGGCCAGGTCGGCGCGGATCTTACCTACACTTATAGCAGATTCAATACGCACAGGGATATGGTTGTCGTCATCGGTAACCCATAAAGTCATACCGTCTTCGTTGCTGAAAACCCTGCCAATTATCAGGATCGGTTTTAATTTGATACATTTTATATCTCCCAGGTCTGTTTTGAGCGTTTCACGGCCTACAAAACTGACTCCCACCTTAAAAGTAGAATCATCAATAAAGGTAGTCATATAGTAAGCCTGCCCTTTTTTAGCGTTACTATAATCGAAAGTGCGTGCATAATAAAGGGAAGACAAGATATCCTGGGTAAATTTCGGCACGGTCTGGGTACGTTTTTTACTTACAGCAATATTTCTGTTATGGTTAAAAATCACATATTCACCGAAAGCATATTTCCCTTCGTGCACATCCCTTATAAAAAGCATGGGCAGCAGACTGTTCGTTTCGATATAGGTCTCGTACCGGTCACGCACCCGGTAAAAAGGGTCATAAAAGCTATACGTAGATCCGGTGCTTACCACATGATAACAGCTATTGCCGGCAATCAACTCTGGCCGTGGCGTAATTTCAAAATTTACCTCTCCTACGCTTACATTAAAATACAGGTTGTATTTTATTTTGTAGCTTATCTTTTCACCATAGCCAAAAGCATTGTTGGTAGCTGCCCGCACATTCGCTTGCCCCAGCGCTGTAATCGTACAACCGATTATTAATATGACGGTTAAATAGTGTCTCTTTCTCATCTCTGCATTAGTTATAACACCAGGTTGGCAATAACTGTTCCAAAGGTACGGTAAGGGAGTGGAAAGTGGCAAGGCCAGGGGCGTAAGTGGAGATATTCATAGAATAATCCATAAATTTCGGTTATTATCCAACTGATGCTAACCAGTAATTATTCACCAACCCAGCAACTCACCAACTCACCAACTCACCAACTCACTAACTCGCTAACCCACCAACCCACCAACCCACCAACGCACCAACCCACCAACTTCTTCACATGTACCCACCAAAGTTGTCAACTTTCTGCCAGCCCTCCACCTCATTTTTTCCCCTATATTTGGCGTCAGAAAAATAAACCACCCATGGCGCTGAACGATAAAAAAACCATCAATGGCTGGGCGATGTACGACTGGGCCAACTCTGTCTATTCGCTGGTCATCACGTCCACCATTTTCCCGATCTATTATAATTCTGTAACAGCCGGAGCTGATGGCGATCAATATGTCAACTTCTTCGGGTTACATATTATAAATACCGTCCTGTACTCGTATGGGTTATCATTTTCATTCCTTATCCTGGCTATCATGCTCCCGGTTTTGTCTGGTATAGCAGACTATAGTGGCAGCAAAAAAAGTTTTATGAAGTTTTTTGCCTACCTGGGCAGCTTATCATGTGCTTCCATGTATTTTTTTACAGGCCGGGCCAATGTGGAGTATGGCATCATCTGCTCTGTAGTGGCCAGTATCGGGTTTGGCGGCAGCCTGGTATTTTACAATGCATACCTGCCCGAAATTGCCACCCCGGATCAATATGACCGGGTGAGCGCCAAAGGCTATGCCCTGGGCTATATCGGCAGTGTATTGCTCATGATCGTAAACCTGATGATGGTAGAACATAAAGAATGGTTTGGGTTTAATGACCTGAAAAACAGCTTCTGGGGCGACCCTACCCTGCCGCCGCGGGTCGTTTTTATTACCGTGGGCCTCTGGTGGTTTGGTTTCAGCCAGATCACGTTTGCCAGATTGCCTAAAAGCCATTCTAAGCACTCGGACGATAATATTGTTTCAAAAGGATTTAAAGAACTGGTAAAAGTCTGGAAAAGCCTTAAATTCCTGCCGCAGACCCGAAATTTCCTCATCGCTTTTTTCTTTTTTGATATGGGGGTGCAGACCATTATGTACCTGGCTGCCACCTATGGCAGCGACCAGCTGAAGCTTGCCAGTTCAGTGTTGATTACTTCTATCCTTGTTATACAGGTGGTGGCCATCGGCGGAGCCTATCTGTTTGCCTGGGTATCGCAGAAACGGGGCAATATCTTTTCGTTAAATTTTATGATCATGCTATGGATCATCTGCTGCATATCCGTGTTTTTTGTGAATAAAACTGATGCCCATATCGAGCAGGAATTTGAGGGTGTTGCCCTGCTGGTAGGCCTGGTGATGGGCGGCATTCAGAGCCTGTCACGCGCCACCTATTCCAAACTATTGCCCGACACGGAAGACCATGCCTCCTATTTCAGTTTTTATGATGTGTGCGAGAAGGTAGCAATTGTACTGGGCACGGCATTGTTCGGGTTTATGCAGCAGGTTACCGGCGATATGCGGAATTCAGTATGGCCGCTGCTGGTGGCATTTATTATTGGATTTTTGGTATTGCAGACAGCGAAGAGCGGGAAGTTGAAGGCGGTGAAGGCGGAATAATTTTTAGATAAATTAATCGGGCTTTAAATTATATTTTCCATAAACTAACCACCCCCTACCCCCGCCAGCGGGGGACAGCGCTCAACTTGATTCGGAGGTTAACTCACCTTCCGTCCACTTATCCACCATCCCAAACATTTCACCTCCAGTTTTGTCTTATATCTTTCCACCAGCGGTGCAAAAAGGAATTCAATACCGATATGTTTAGGGTATAACTTCGCCTTGTGAAAATATCGTCCTGAATTTCATAATAGATCTGCCCATGATGCGTTATTTGAATATGGAGAGAGGTACAAGATTTGGTTTTATCATTTTCGTCTTTATTTTACTGCAAACCACAGTATCAGGGCAGCAGACCCAAAAAGACAGCGACCCCATAGCAAAATATAAAGAAGGTAAAAAGCTGTTTGACAATATGTTTTATGGCGCTGCAGAGCAGGCTTTTAATGCCTATCTGGATACCAGAGACAACAACCAGGAGCTGCGCGCCGATGCCGAATATTATATCGCCATTTCGGCCATGGAGCTTTTTCAGGACAATGCTGAAGCGCTGCTCAACCGCTTTACATCAGAGTACCCGGTAAACCCCAAAACCCGGATGGCGAACTACTACCTCGGCAAATTTCAGTACCGCGAAAAAAACTACGACAAAGCACTGGTTGCCCTCGAAAAAGTAGACCCAAACGACCTGTCTGATAACGAACTGGGCGAATACAACTTCATGATCGGCTATTCATATTTCCGCAAGAAAGAATATGCCAAATCAAAAAACTTCCTCGCCAAAGTAAAAGATGTACCGGGCACCAATATGGCCATTGCATCTTACTATTATGGAAATATAGAATACATGGAAGGCAACTATAAAGATGCCTTATATGAATTTGAGAAGATTAAAGACGACAAGAAGTTTAAAAGCATAGTACCGGTCTATATCACACAGATATACCTGCTGCAAGGCAAGTATGATAAAGTGATTGCCACCGGCGAAGCAGCGCTGAAAGATAAAACGACCGACAAATTTGATGAGATCAAACTGTTTGTGGCCGAAGCGTATTTTATCCGGAAAGATTATGCCAAAACGGTTGAATATTATAAAAGCTATACGGGTACCCTTGGGCCTCACCAGCTATACCAGCTCGGCTGTGCCCAGATGGTGCTGGAACAATATCAGGATGCTATACAAAGCTTTGACGGGTTGACGATTAATGAAGATTCGCTCGGGCAGAATATCAGTTACAATATCGGCAATGCCTGCCTCAAAACAGGCGATAAGGAAAAAGCCAGGGCGGCCTTCCAGTTTGCGGCGGGGCTCAATTTTATCCCCAGCATACAGGAAGTATCTTTATTTGATGATGCCAAACTGAGCTATGAACTCAATTTCCCCAAAGAATCAATCGAGGCATTTAAGAAATTCCTGAAAACATATCCTGAATCGAGCCATGCCGACGAAGCCAAAGAAATACTGGCTCAGATCCTCGTTTCGTCCGAATCGCCCAAAGAAGCCCTTGATATCCTGGAAAGCATACAAAACCGCAGCAGCCGGCTCAATGAAGCCTACCAGCGTATCTTATATATGTATGGTATAAGTCTGGTAAACAACCACCAGTATGATGAAGCGCTGGGCTACTTCTCTAAAAGCCTGGGGTACCCGATCAGCAGGAAAATCAAGGCTCTCGCCTATTTCTGGGCCGGCGAATGCCGGTATAAAATGAGTACCAAAACAACAGAAACGGCATCTGACGAAATAGATAAAGCACTTACCAATTATAAGAACTTTCTTGCAATCGGCGAATCTCAGGAAACACCTTATTACAGCCTTGCTTTTTATAATGTCGGTTATTGTTATTTCAAGTCTGAAAATTATATCAATGCCCGCACTTATTTTACCAAATACCTGGATGCTGAAGAGGAAAATGCGAAACTGCCCCGGTATATTGACGCAGTGCTCAGGAAGGCTGATTGCAATTTCGCCCTGAAAGACTATAGCCTGGCTATGGATGGTTATCAGCAGATTATAAACGGACATGCCCCGGAAACAGACTATGCCACCTACCAGAAAGGCCTGATCCTGGGCCTGCAAAACAAGGATAATGAAAAGATCAGCACCCTGGCTGCTATTGATAAATCATCGCCGCTGGCCGATGATGCCATGTTTGAAATAGCCGAAACCTATAAGAACAATGAAAAATATGATGAGGCGATAAAAGAGTATAAAAGCCTGAATTACAATTACCCAAAAAATCCATATTACCTCTCGGCTGAACTGAATATCGGACAGGCGTACATCAATATGAACCAGGATGCCAAAGCCATACCGATCTTTAAAAACATCTTGTCTGTATATCCGCATTCATCACAGGCACGGCAGGCGCTCAAAAATATACAGAACAGCTATATCTCAAGGGGATTGACCGATAGCCTTGAAAATTTCTATGCCGCGCAGCCGAATGGCAAACAGATGAATACGGAACAGGATTCAATCTTGTATGCTTCCGCTTTCAGTAATATTACTAATGGCAATTGTGACGCGGCTGTCCGCTCCCTGAAAAAATACCTCGACCGATATCCGAAAGGGTTCTTTTGTGTGGATGCACACTACTATGCGGCCGATTGTGAGTTTAAAAACAAGGCAAACGCCCAGGCTATTGACGACTACAACTTTGTAATCGCCAACAGCCCCAATTCATATATGGAGTTGGCACTGAAAAACTGTGCCTCACTTTGCTATGCTGAAAAGAACTATGAACTGGCCTACCAGCGTTACAAACAGCTAGAAGAGATAGCCAACCAGAAAGAAAACGTACTCCTGGCATTGAATGGACAACTCAGGACAGGTTTCAACCTTAATAACTATGACAAGTGCATCGAAACAGGCAATAAAATACTGAACCTGGCCTATGCCGATGCCGAAAGCAAGCATACCGCGCAATTCTATATCGCCAAGAGCCAATTGGCCCTGAACCAGATAGACCAGGCGATGCCCAACTTTGAAGCCGTTTATAAAAACGACAAATCGGAGATCGGCGCCGAATCTATGTACCAGGTGGCATACATCAATTTCCTGAAAGGACAATATAAAGATGCCACCGACCTGATCTACAACCTGAAAGACCGGTATGATATATATGATTTCTGGAAAGCAAAGGCATTTATACTACTGGCAGATATCCTGGTGAAAACGGGAGATAATTTCCAGGCCAAGAGCACCCTGAAATCGATTATAGACAACTATGAAGGGGATGACCTGAAAAAAATCGCTTCACAAAAATTGCAGGAAATTGTAGACAAAGAATCTAAAATGCCGTCTGACAGCCTAAAAATACAACCAAAGGAGGACAAGCCGGATGGAAATTAACGTAAATACGATGAAGAAAGGTTTTGCCATAGTTTCTATATTGCTTGCGTGCCATGTCGTTGTCAACGCGCAGACCAAAGACAACACTACCGGCCTTACCGGAGAGATCATTGAAAAAAACTACATCAAACCCAAGCTGGCCGATGCAGTAAAAATAGATGTGACGCCGGTGCAGGAAAATATCGAAGTAAAAAAACCGGAAATGAGCTATACCATAGAGCCATTTTCGATTGCTTCCAGCGCTTATAAATCAAAACTGGCCCCGGTTTTTATCAAAAACACACCGCTGCCTGAGCTTCATAAGGGTTTTGTGGAAGGTGCATTCGGAAATTATTCTAATCTATATGCCGAAGCATATTACAATACCCTGAGAAGCAGGACCAGTCTGCTGAGTATAGATGTAAAACACTGGTCGGGCACCGGGCCAACTACCCCTGCAAGCAATTCGCTTTTCAGCACCAATTCGATCGATATTTTCGGCAGCCAGATATTTAAGGCCAAATATGACCTCACCTATTCGGGCGGATTTGAGCGTGATGCCAATCGATTTTATGCAAACATTCCTGATTTTATCCCTGCAACGAGCAATCTTCAGGCTTTTAACGACCTGCATCTCAAGGCCAATATTGCCAATACAGGGGCAGATACCGGCAAGCTGAAATATAACGCAGGAGTGGCCTTTTACAACTTCTCAGACTACTATAAAACCGATGAAAGTGATGTAACTGCAACCTTAAAAATGGATGAACCATTGAATGCCAACCACATCATACTCGATGGATCGTATGACCTGATGAATTATAAAACTGTAGGGGCAGAATCGAGGACACTGCTCAGGATCAACCTGGGATATAACCTGAATACCGATAAATTCAGGGCATACCTTGGCTTTAAAACGGCAGCAGAATCAGATTCGAACGCATCTAAATTCCATTTTTATCCTGACCTGAAGCTGGAATATGACCTGATCGATAAATATGTGACGGCACTGGGCGGCATAACCGGCAACCTCGACAAAACAACCTATAAAGAAATAGCACAGGATAATCCTTTCATTATTTCTGACCCCAGCCTGAAGAACAGCAATGACAAATTTGAGCTGTTTGCCGGGATCAGGGGCAGTTTCAGTAAAAACAGCTCATTTCTCCTCAGGGGTGCATTTATGAGCTACCAGGATTATTTCTTCTTTATGCAGGATACTGTAGACCGCAGAAAATACCTGCCGGTGTATGATAATGGTACCACTACCATCCTGAACCTGCACGGAGAAGTGGCCTGGAGTTTTATGGATAACCTGGACCTGAATACCAAATTCGATCTTAACAGCTATTCCGTATCAGACCTGAGTATCAATAATAAAGCGCTGGCGGTGCAAAAGCCGTTTGAGATGCCGGGTTTTACCTGGATGCTGACCGGGAATTATAGAATAGAAAACAAGATCGTAATAGGTGGCGACCTGTTTTTTGTGAGCTCGCGCTATGCAGCCGACCTTAGTGAAAAAACAATCACCACACTCAATCCGTTTATCGACCTCAATGCGCATGTCAGCTATGCTTTTGCCAATATTCCGGGTTTTAAAGCCTTTATTCAGCTCAACAACATATTTGGTTACCAATATCAGTACTGGAACGACTATCCCGTACGCGGCTTCCAGATAGTAGGCGGCGGCATGTTTTCGTTTATGTGAGGTGTTTTTTTTGTCCCGATTCATCATATCATACCTTGTGCCAGCACTAAAGCTTAGGCGGCACGCGGTCAGGGTTTTATATAGTGTGAGTGATTCTAATCCATAATCATTTCAACCGTTCCGGGTTATATTTCATTTGATTAATCTGTTCAATCCCAAAGGGATGACATGATTATAGTAAAATTATTGGAGAATTTTAAAAACCCCGTCGGGGTGACATGATCAATCTTCATCGAATATCCCTTTCTTATTTATAAATTGCCGGTAAATATGCCCATTCCCGAACTAAAAGGCATAGAATTTGAGTTATATTGTTAAATTCGTGTTGAGGTGTACAAAAAGGTATTCATAACATTTCTGGTTCTTGTTTCCGGCATTTCTGTCAGTCTCTATGCCCAGAAAGACAGTGTGCATGCCCAAAAGGATACCTTGAAATCCATTAAGCTTCCTGCTGTTGTGGAGCATGGTGATACTATTGCGGTATATACCTTGAAAGATACCCGGATATCACCCCCACCCGATCCTGACCTGGCCGAGAAACAAAAGGAATGGGAACATCTGAGAAAGAACGTTTGCGGCCTGATGAGCTATGCCAATATCGTCGTATACAAGATGCACGAGATAGATGCCCGGATGAATGCAATGGATAAAAAGAAAGACCGGAAAAAATACCTGAGGGCAGAGCGTGAACAACTGGCTAAAGATTATGGCGCCAAACTTAAAGATCTCTCTGTATATCAGGCAAAAATACTTATTAAGTTAATATACAGGCAAACAGGCAAAACAAGCTACGACCTGATCAAAGAATATGAGAGCGGGTTTACGGCCGGGTTCTGGCAGACCTTATCCAAACTGGATGCCATGGACCTGAAAGATACATACGACCCCAACAAGGATACCCTTATAGAAACCGCGATAAAAGTTTGTGGGTATTAACGGAACGGGCTACTGCACACCTGCCTGAAATACGGGGATATATTAATTGGCGGCTACTGCAGGTTCTGCCGGCTTAACGAAAGCCTTTTTAGTCACTTTTTTCAACCCGCGGGCGCGTTTCAGTTTACGAACCAAAACCACCATTTCTCTTTTTGTTTTACTGCCTTTTCCCATTACAAAATTAATTTCCTGCAAAAGTAAGGAAAATATTTGAAATGATCTGAAAGGATAGCTAAGAGTTATTTTCAACCTTCATTATTGACAGTAAGTATCTAACTCTAACTTCAGGTATCTTAATCAGTTTAATCGATAAACTCAAATTTATGTATTAGTTTAATTTATTCACTATATGATACTTATATATATTTTGGCAAATGATACACATAAAAGCTGAGTGATAAGTATGAAAATATAAATTTCTATAGACTTTCATGAATCGATAGGTTTGTTCATAACTAAACAAAGGCCGACATGCTAACTTTTACAAAACTCACCCTGCTAATTTGCTTTTTATCTATGATATCCCGAACAGAGGCACAGGATTCGTGGACTCAGAAAAAAAATTTCACAGGCCAACTAAGAGCTAATGCTACAGGCTTTAGCATCGGAGAAAAAGGATATTTGGGTACAGGCTTTCATAACGGAACAACCCGAACCTATTATAATGATTTCTGGGAATATGATCCTTCAACAAATCAATGGAAACAAATGGCTGATGTTAATGGTGGATTGCGAACCGGAGCTGTAGGCCTATCTATTGGTAATAAGGGCTTTATGGCCACCGGGGACACAAGTGGAACTGATGTGGAAGAATATGATCCAGTTAAAAACACCTGGGTATCAAAAGCAAAATTCGGTGGTGCAGGAAGATCGTTTGCCGTTGGTTTCAGTATTGGAAGCAAAGCGTATTTGGGTCTCGGTGTAGATTTGAATGGAAATTTTTTGAGTGATTTTTGGGAATATGATACATTAACAAACAAATGGGAGCAAAAAGCCAGTTTTCCCGGAGGAGCCCGAATTAACGCTACGGGTTTTTCTATAGGCAACAAAGGGTATATAGGGACAGGAGTTGGATTTAACAATATTACAGATTATAATGATTTCTGGGAATATGATCCGGCTGCTGATGTATGGAAGCAGATTGCGAACCTTGGAAAAATTGGAAGAGGAGGAGCCATAAGTTTCACAATCGGTAATTTGGGATATACGGGCTTTGGCAGTACTACTACTACCGGACCACGAAACGATATTTGGGCTTATGATACTTCTGCAAACCAATGGACATTGATGACAAACTGTGACACCAGTTATGAAGTCTTTGCTCCCGTCGCATTTACTATTGGGAATAAAGCATTTATCAGTACCGGAATAAATAGTCATGGTAGTTATTCTTTGGATCTTTGGCAATACTCTGACCATACCTCCGGCATCCCCGATCCCATCGACCCCGTCAATTATTCCCTATACCCCAACCCAAACTCCGGCCATTTTATCCTTCATACATCCTATCCTGTCGAATTTTATGAAATTCTGGACATGAATGGGAAGGAGATTTATAGAAATAATGGTGATGGTGGAAATGGGACAATAAATATTGATCTGAACCTGGCGAATGGAATGTACATGATCAGGGTAGTTTCAGATCAGGGAAGCTCGGTGAAGAAGTTTATTGTAAACGATTGAATATATTTTATTTAACACATAAACTTAACTTAATCAACATTTAATCAGAATATTTGGGCAACTTGAAATTATCAGATTTGCAAGGATGAAAATCATCACTAAATGACGTTGGAAAAAAACACCGACCTCAAACAGATTATAATACGTTTAAAGACAATAAAATATATGTGTAAATCAGCAACCATTTTTTTACTTTTGTTTATACTCTCCACACAAATTTCCTTTTCTCAACAGCCTCAATGGCTGAAATCTCTAAACACTTCAGATAACCTGGACACACTAAATACACAGTATATTGGTAACCCATATTTCGTTGATAAATCAGGTAATGCATTCCTGAGCTATAACTACTACGGCTCTTTATCAATGAATGGTGTATCTACCACTTCAAGTAGTAATGCTAAATCATTTAATGATTACGCCTTATTCAAAATCAATACACAAGGAAATGCAGAATGGGTAAAATCTAATCCCAGCCAGGGTGGTTACGGTGTGATTTCCATATCATCCGATGACAATTCAGGATGTTTACTGGTGGGTGAAGCTCAAAAAAATCCCACTACAATTTGGGGTAAATCATTGAATACAAATGGCAAAGGAAGCCTTTTTCTGGCGAGGATTGATTCAGGAGGTAATGTGACGAAAACGTCAATACTTGCACAAAATACGACATCAAAAGCTTCTTTTTCTGCCTTGCCACATATCATCATGGATCGGAATAAAAATATTTATTTGTTTGAGACCTACTTTGGTCCCGTTGTTTTTGATACATTTAGTCGCAAACCTGCAGCCAGCGAGGTAAGAATATGCATGGTAAAATATGACAGTTCAGGTCAAGCTTTATGGATCAATTCAAATCTTAATGCAAACTTCTCACTTATTTCCTCTGCCGAAGTTGACTCAAAGGGCAATATGTATGTTGCCGGTACATTTAATGGCAACCTTTATCAAAACAATACTCTTGTTTTGCAAAACAACAGCATTGCAGGTGCTGCGGACGCATTTATTGCTAAATTTGATTCATCAGGCCAGTTTTTATGGGCAGGCCATATTCAGGGGCCTGGCGCAGAAGGCATATCAGGCTTAGCAATAGATGACAGCAACAACATTTATGCTACCGGTTCATATTCCGGTCAAATGGCCATTGGTAATACAACGATATACGGTTCCACCAATGCAAGTTATTTGTGCAGATTTAACAAAAACGGTACTTTTTCATGGGTAAAGGATATAAAAACTGACAATGTTGTAGAAAATACCACCATTAGCGCTATCAACGAAAATATTTATATTACGGGATGGTTTAATAAACATGTATTTATCAACAGGGATACAATCACCAATACCGTGACGAACAAAGACAGCAATACGGCGTTCAGCTCATTTTTTGTCAAATATGATTCATCGGGCAATCCGTTAAAATATACAAAAATAAGCTCATCAACGGGGTCATTCATAGATGGCGTCACCGCTTACGGAAGCAACATATATGGATATGGCATTTATTTGAATGATATGACCCTAAATAATTTATCGCTAAGCTACCCGGGGAAAGCGAATATTTTTCTCTTTAATATTTCAAGTGATTTTACTGGCATAAATGAAGAAATACAACAAAATGAAGGTGTTAAAATTTACCCCAACCCAAACTCCGGCCATTTTATCCTCCATACATCCTATCCTGTCGAATTTTATGAAATTCTGGACATGGATGGGAAGGCGATTTATAGAAATAATGGTGATGGTGGAAATGGGGCAATAAATATTGATCTGAACCTGGCGAATGGAATGTACATGATTAAGGTTGTGTCTGTACAGGGAAGCTCGGTGAAGAAGTTTATTGTAAATAATTAGAGAAGTCAGGCGTAAGCCTACCTTCAACTTTTAGCCTTCAACTTTATCCATACGCCACCAACACCCTCCTTCGCTAAGCCTTCAGCGGGCATTTACTGAATACTAACAACCAGCAACCAGCAACTAAAATCAAACAACTAAATCCGAATCACCTTACCATCCCCAATTACAAAAACCCGGTCATTTTTGGTGGGACGAATAATTGATAGACCTGTAAAAGCCCCGAAAGCGGGCAATAGCGCCTGGTTTTCACCAAAATAAAAACATGGCATGCTCATGCTTTGTCGCCCGGCCCCACGCAGATGCACGCCCGGATGCAGGTGCCCCGAAAAGGCATATTTGCTTTCATCGGCCTGCTGTACAGGGTCATGGATAAAAAGAAACGGTTTTTTTTCTACAGCCACCGGATATACTTTTATGCCTGCTTTTTTATAGTACGCTGCCGGCAATATATCATGGTTGCCACGCACCAGTTCTATTTTCAGGTCCGGGTATCTATCCATCCACTGATGCATGAGTTCAAATTCCATATTCAGGTCGCTGTGGAACAAATCGCCTAAAAAACAGATGGATTTTGCCTCGCAATTGTCAATGACTAAAGACAGGCAGTCGAGGTCTTTTTGAAATACTTTCATCGGCACGGGGATACCCGATTTCCTGAAATGGGAAGCTTTGCCAAGGTGAAGATCCGAAAGCAGGAGCATTCCGCGTTCATGCCAATAGATCACCTTCTGAGGTAACAGCCACAGATGCTGCTCTTTAAGTTCGAAAGGAATAGCGCCTGAATGGGATAAATCCATGGTTCAAAGATATTGGTTGGAGAGAGATTTTGAAACAGATTATGAATACAGCAACCATCACAAAGTATGATACAATTCGTGATATTCCTTCACTGTTTCTTCCATTGTTTCGTGATAGACGGGGCGATAATCGAATAAATTGTCATACAATAATTTACGGATCACTTCTGCCATTTCTTCTTTTGTCTCACACACCATCATTTTGTCAGGAAATATCCTGCCCACATTGGAGCAGACAATTGTCATTCCGCAAGATAATGCTTCGCTGTATACCATAGCCTGCCCTTCAAAAAGACTGGTGTGCAGGAGTATTTTAGCATGACTCATGGTTTTAAGTACTTCATCCGGTGCTATTTCTCCCGTTAATGTGATGATATCCTGTAGATTTAATCGATTTATTCGGTTCCTGATTTTTGATAATTCTGCCTGATCAGGCTGGTTGCCCACCAGCATCACATTAAGGGTCGGATAAGCGGGCATCAGTTCTGCAATTACTTCAACAAACATGGTATAATTCTTGACCGGCACCACTGAGCCAACCCCCAGGATATCAATATCCCTGGCAGCACCAGAATCAATTGGTAACGGCACCAGTCGCTCACCGAAAGGGATGATCCGCTCAACAAGTTTACCTGTATTTTTATACAAATGATCCGCAATAAACTGCGACAGGGCAGTTACATATATCTTATTCAGGTTCAGCACTTTGTAGTACCTGTTGCCTGCAGCGCAGTCCTGGCCCTGGGCGGCGGCCAGCATCGGGATGCTGTATTTCCTGGCCAGGTAGTAGCCGATAAAGCTGCACTCGGTAAGCCAGAAAGAATGAATAATATCCACTTTCATCGCTTTATGTATTTTTTTAAAAGCAGAAATGGCCCGATACCAGGTCACAAAACGCATGGGGAACCAGCTATTCTCCCCTCCTATTGCTATAATGCGAACACCAAACCAGTAATACTCTTTTTGTGCCGGATATTGAAAAGAGATGATTGTGATGGTGTCATCCGGATATATGTCTTTATAGGTCAACACATAGCGCTGCATAGCCGGTATGCAGGTGGTATCGCGTTCATCACGGGCAAAACCAGGTGTCAGGATCACGATATGTTTGCCACTCCGTGTCAAAGGTTGACCTGGTACAATTTCCAGCCATCATCCAGGTTATTAATCAAAGTCAGGTGCCCGTATTTTTGTAAAATACGCCAGTTGATACCGGGGTTCCGGTCTTTGAATTGCTTCTCAACAGCATCTGCCTGTAGTAAAACAAGTGAATTAGGTTCTATTTTCTCCAGCTGGTGGTACCAGATATTGATCGTTTTATCGGGTAAAGAATACGCATTCAGTGCCTCATCAATGCCGAACGTGTAGATCGTTTTACCTGGATAGGCACGCATTATGGCCACCAGCTTACGGTCAGCCAGGTTCATCTGGCATACTTTATTAAACGAGTAGCTCACACAGCTTATTTGGATGACAAGAAAGATGCAAATAGAAATGATCTTCATTTTTTTTCGGGTTATGAAGAGCCAGACCCTCATGAAAGCCGGATACATAAACGCAATGACCATAGGGAACGATAACAATAAAAAGCGCATATTCTGTGTATCAAAACCCGCAATAAACAATGCATAAAGAATTATTGATGCGAGGCAAATCCATATATATTTTCCCCGAAAATCCTGTTTGCGGATAAAGGGAATCAAAACAATACCTGCAAAAATCCATGCCGGATGAAAAAAATTGAAGCATACATAAACCAGGTTAGGCTGCATATAGGATTGATTTCCATTGATGCCATGAAACTGCCATCTAAACCAGTTGGATACAGACCATTCTGGCTGGCATTGCATGTAAGACAGCATTTTATAATCCAGATTAAATATAAACAACCGGTGCCGCAGCATATAATCAGGAATGGTAAGAATACCCGCCAATAGGATGGACAAAATAATATAGGATACCCTGAATGCCCTGACAGCAAAGTATACACTCACTACAAATGGGACAAAAAGCAGCGCAGCGCATGCTGTCCTCGTCAGGACAGCGGAAGTAAAAAATCCGGCAAAAAGCACAAAATCCCATCCAATGCGCCGGTTTATATAGCGCAGGCTATAATAGCATACAGCGATACATAAGCACATGGCCAGCATATCAGACATGGCGAGCAGCGAAAAACGGAAAACATAAGGAGACAAACAGAAAAAGAAAAGCAGGTAGATCGTTTTTGATGCCTGTGGGGCTGAGTTGTATATCAATGAGATCAATTTATCCATATATACAAATGCAATGCAAAATGAAAGGATACTAACCAGCTGCATACATAGGATATCATGAAGAAAGAAACATTCTAAAACACTGCCAACCAATGGATAAAAAATCGGGAAGAAGGTATCTACCGGTCTGATGCCTGTATTATAATATTGAACTAATGCTTTCTCGTATCTCAGGTATTCATACCCATCCTGGCCATATAGTCCGTTGAAATGCAGGATTATAGCAATAGTGGCCAATAGGATAAACAATCCTGTTGGGATATAACCTGCCTGCCACCTTATTCCTGATCGTTCCATAGGCCGTATTTGGTCATTTTTAATGTTTTCTGATTGGAAGATATGGTAGCCAGGATACTGATGCTGAGCCAGAAAAGTGATGCGGCCTTGTCTATATTCAGGTAGTTATTAAATACCACATGCACGGCATAGGTGAGCATGCTGAGCAGCGCTATGGCCAAAACGACCTTTTGGCTGCGCTCCCTGGCCCGGTAATAAGCTTGCATCCCATAAAACAGAGACAGAAGTATGACTCCGGCCAGGCCGGCAAAACCAAAAATGCCTGATTCTGACAGTGCCAGCAGGTATTCTGAGTGTGCGCTGCCACCTTTGCCCTGCGGATTATGATAAGGTGAAAAAACGCTGATCCTGGTAGTTTCTGATGATCTTTGGTAGCTCAGGTACTGAAACTGGTAGGTACCGGGGCCAAAGCCAGTAACCGGTTTATCATAAAACATCCGCAGTGCGCAGCTCCATCTGTTGAGCCGCTCTGCATTCGATACATCATTGCTGATATTGGTTACCGATCCTGTTTCCTCGGCCAGGCTGGGGTCCAGCTTGGTGGAGTTGTTTTTATTCTGTCGCCACGAATCAAGTATCTGATTCCGGTCGGCAACCATCACACTGAGCGCCAGCACAGCGCAGAGAAACAGATAGGCAGGTTTTAACCTTATTATTACCAGCAAAACATAAAATATACCTGCTGCTGCCAGGCTTATCCATCCTGCCCTGCTGTAGGAGAAATAGACACCTGTACCAAGCACGGCAAGCATCACAAAAGCAATTGCCTTCCGGGCTGGTGAAATGTTCAGATCAGAGGCCCTGAAAGCCATATAAATGCATGGTGGCAGCAGCATAGCCAGGCAGGCGCTGTAGATGGCATGGTCTGAGTAGAATGGCTGCATGAGGTAGGCAGAACTGCTCTTTACAAAATTAAACCCGTATTGGTTGACAAGGGTATACAACACAACAGCCAGCGACGAAATACCGTACGCGAAGTAGGTACGTACCATGTTTCTAGTATTGCCCCGGAAATAAAGATTTGCCAGAAAATAAAAAATGAGCAGGTATAGCACCTGCACAAGGGTGTATTTAATAGACACAACCGGCATTTGAGACCGGCACGCAGCAACTACAAGGCTGCCTGTATACATATATACACATACAGATATGGGATGCAGCAGGAATGACCTGCTAAACGATTTAGTAAACAACACAGTGCATGCCAGCGTGATAGCCAGTATAATTTCTATCCCTTCTGATGGAAGAATGATTTTACTGTCCCCGATACCAATAGGTGTTTCGATGGATAAGGGAAGCAGAAAAAAGAGCATGAGGTAGGCACCCTTGTGGCCGGTGACGGCAAGCAGTGCGCCGGCCAGCAGTACCAGTATTGCCAGCAGCAATACCAGTGGCGCTCCACAAAATGCAAGCAGCAGATAGAGCCCGGCCACCACCGATATAAGGGCAACAACCGGATATAACGGCCTGGTATAGATAGCCCGCCACATTTAATCCCTGATTACAGATTGAATACTACTGATCCTGGCCAGAAGCAGGTAAAAGAGGATGGTTGTTAAAAACGTGACGGCCATAGCCATGAGCGCAATAAGGCTACGCTGAGGGGCATATTTGGTGGTTGGCACCGAAGCCGGGCTCACCACATAGGACGCAGGTACCTGGTCGGTCAGATTACTGAAAGCCAGCTCATATTTACCTTTTATGATGTTATATAACTGTAGTTCGGCGGCATATTTGGAGCGCAGGGTTTCAAGTTTCAGGTTGTTATAATCTTTATCATAGGTGCTGGCCGCTATTTCATATTCAGATTTTAGTCCGCCCAGTATTCCTTTTTCAATGCTGTATCTGTCTGCTGCATCATTATACCTTTTGCCCGATTCGTTGAGCGCATCCAGTTTTTTCTTCAGCTTGACCACCAGGATCCTGGACCCGTTCATCTCCGCTTCTTTTTTTACAAGGGCCGTATCATTGGCTGCAAAATGTTTTTGCATGATGGCCACAATACCAGAGTCAGTAAGATAGGTAGAATTGGCGTCCATATAGTTTTTATATATCATGTTAAACTGGTTATCCAGTTCATATACACCTTGTTCATTCCTGATGGTATTAATGGTATTCTCCAGATGGTTTACTGTTTTTTCTTCTGCATTATATTCCCCGAGTTTCAGGGCGGTGGCATCATGGTAATTTTTATGCTTCAGGTTTGAGATGGAATCACCAAGAATTGCTATTTCTTCAATTTTCGCATTCAGCTCCCTGTTGATTGATGTAAAGGCGCTCCTCAGGTTTTTTTTAATGATTTCAGATTTCACCTCATCTCCTGTTTTTACCATATCGTTGGCCATACGGGCCGCCAGGGCCGGGTCTTTATCCATCACCGATATTTTGATTGAAGCATAGCGTGTCTGTTCAATGCTTATATTGGTGTTGTATGCTTTGTTTACCTTATCAGTCTGGTTCGGGCTCAGCGAGTCGATGTGATAATGTTTTACCAGATTATATTTTTTGATCATGGAATCACGCAGAATGGTAGACTGAAGTATTTGAATCTGGTTATCAGTCTCTTTCTCGGCGCCAAACCGCATGTCTGAATTAATAAGACTATTGCTGGTATTGGAGCTCGAAGGATATATAATCGTTTCCGCTTTAAAGACAGGATCCATAAAAAACGGCATGGTAAACAGTGCGCTGCCGGCGCCCGCAGCCAGTACCAGCAAGGCCATCATTCTCCAATGCCTGTATATAATCCGGGTGAGTTCTATGCCGATAGGGGTATCTTTCATAATAAATAGGTGTGCCGGCTACTTTTAATGTGGTAAAAATAAGTCAAATTTTTCAGGTCAGGTTTTTAAGCCTAATGTAAGGATAAAATGATCAGCCCAGCTTCTGAAAACCGGCATCCTGGCAAGGGCCGGTTCTACCCTGCTTACAGATCTGAAAAGTCTCGGATATCTTACCGGAAACTGCTGCATGTGTGGTGGTGGCACCAGGGAGCAAAGACCTTCCTGGTCAATTTTCACAAATTCGGGACCTGCCTTTTTAATAATCGTCATCGGACTATGGTACCACGTTCTAAAGGTTACCCCTTCTACATTCGATAAGGCGCCATTTTTATTGAAGCGTCTGAATGCCTTTTTTGTGTGTCCTTTAAGCACTGAGATCATCTCCCAGGGACATATTGGGGGCATGATGACCCAGGTAAGCCTGCCGCCGGGTTTCAGGATTCGCTTTACCTGGTTTAGTACCGGCGCCAGGTCTGGTGTGCAGTTCAGTCCGCCGGAGTTCGAAAACACATAATCGTATGTAGCAGATGGGAGTTTTTCAAGATCGAGGAAAGATAACTGTTCCGCTCTGATAGATCCACAATTGGTTTGATTTTGGATTTTAGTCTGAATAAGTTCAACCATTCCGGGTGCAATATCGGTAGCATGTACGGTATGGCCAAAGGACGCAAAATAGGCTGCATCAAGTCCTGTACCGGCATTGAGCTCAAGGATATGGCTATGCGGGTGCATGTGCCGGGCTACATGGTGCCTGACCCGTGCACGCATATAGTGCAGGACCAGGTTGGTTTCTTCCGTCTGGTCAAACACAGCCGACTGCCTGGTGAATGCCTGCGCCACCGCACTGGCTTGTATGTCAATCTGTAACGGTCCGCTCACCACCCTGACCTTTTTAATTGAACAAAAGCCAGTATTTCAGCTGGCAGATAATAGGCCATTGACGCTGCTTTATAAATCATTTGCCTGTCCGGTTTTCTTCCGGTTATCAGTTGCATAATGGCTTCGGATGCCTGGCGCTTGCGGAATTTTTTATGCACAAACGTATGCAGCCTCCGGTAGAAATTCTGTTCATAAACGTTATGAAACATCATGGCAAGGTCGTCAGAATCGGTCCAGTTTCTTTTATGCGATAGCTCATGCTTTACTTTTTCATAAAATTTTGTTCCGGGCAGCGGATAAGATACTGACACGCCAATATCGTCGGGCATCAGGGCCCTGAGCATGCTGAGGGTAGCGCTGATATCGTGCCTCGTTTCGCCGATATAACCGAGCTGTAGAAAAAACGCCGGTTTCATGCCTGCCTTTTTTATCTTTTCTGTTGCTTCGGCCACCTGCCCCATGGTTATTCCTTTATCCATGGCATCCAGGATTGTTTGTGAGCCCGACTCTACGCCCATCCATATCACCTGGCAGCCAGATGCGGCCAGGTTTTTAATCATTTCACCTTTAAGAAGAATATCGGCCCGCGACTGGACCTTATATCTGATTTTCAGCTTATTTTGTTCAATCAACTGTGCAAAAGTTTCAATCCAACCGGGTTTTAAGCCAAAGATATCATCGCAAAACCAGATATGGTCCATTTGATATGTAGCGCTGAGCATTTTTATTTCGCTTATCACATTTTC
>Ga0364859_10287_pt1 | contig 32611 bp, 26 predicted proteins | sample ExccelAu500001D3_FD_206911 | JGI IMG/M metagenome (GOLD analysis project Ga0364859, IMG submission 206911) | Enriched cells from Trout Bog Lake Hypolimnion, Wisconsin, USA - BchlTB.Aug20.5000.01 .D3 | ecosystem: Environmental > Aquatic > Freshwater > Lake > Hypolimnion/Profundal zone | place: USA... | reverse complement strand
AAGGCACCGAACTGGAGTTCATAGAGAGCCGTCATCCCGTGATAGAAAGAAACCTCCCACCCGGTGAACTGTATATTACCAATGACATTGCGCTGGATCCGGCAGAACAACAGATCATCATATTAACAGGGCCCAATATGAGTGGTAAGAGTGCGATACTGCGCCAGACCGCACTCATCACGCTTATGGCCCATATGGGCAGTTTTGTATCTGCGTCTGCGGCCCGAGTGCCGTTGACCGACAAGATCTTTACACGAGTTGGTGCCAGTGACAATTTAAGTGGCGGAGAAAGCACTTTTATGGTGGAGATGAATGAGACAGCCAGTATCATTAATAATATTTCAGCACGCAGTCTGATCTTGCTGGATGAGATCGGCAGGGGAACCAGTACTTATGATGGTATCAGTATTGCCTGGAGTATTGTGGAATACCTGCACAGTGCCAAAGCCGCTCCCAAGACCTTGTTTGCCACCCATTACCATGAGCTGAATGAATTGGAAGAAAAACTGCCCAGGGTACATAATTTTCATGTTACCAATAAGGAAGTTGGCAATAAGATCATTTTCCTGCGTAAACTGGCACCCGGAGGCAGTACCCATAGCTTTGGGATCCATGTAGCAAAGATGGCCGGCATGCCCCCCTCCCTGATAGACAGGGCCCATGAAATACTCAAACTACTGGAAGACAGCAGACCCCAAACAGACCATACCGAATTAAAGGAGAAAGTCAAAAAGCTAACGGTACCCAATATGCAGTTATCCATTTTTGATGCCCATTCCCAGACATTTGAAGACATGCGCACCATGCTCCATGCAATCGATATCAACCGGCTAACACCAGTAGAAGCATTGATGAAACTAAATGAGATCAAGGAGCTGCTGAAATAAGGCATTGGCTGTCGATCGCTGATTGACAACCGATACTGGTATGTTGTGCTACGAAATATGGGAGGAGCTCAATACCTTTGTTATCTCTAATTACACTGGCAGAATTTTGGGGGAGCTTACACATTTATAATCCCCATCATGACCTGGTAAAACTTTATTTACCCAAGCCTCCAAGCTCATACCCTTTGCGAAATCTTTATGGTTGTCTAACATATTTTGGATTTTCTCGTTCGCATCAATTTTTTCCCAAGTGTTCCAAGAGGTTTCAAGCTCTTTCCATTTTGTATAAAAAAAGGTTACTACTTCGATAGGTCTTTGTGATATTTCCATAGCTGTCAACTCAAGTCTTATCACGCATCGGATCGTTCCTCAAATAGCGTTGTTGCCCATAAAGGCGTAAGGGCTTCCTGCTAGGTATGGTTTCGAGTCTTGTAGCCACCACCTGCAGAGCTTAGGGTCGAACGCACGCAAATTGGTTGCGCACATATAACTAAAGTTAATTATTTTTTTGAACTGTATGTATCGGCAAATAAAATTTATTTATTTTGTGTTTACATGAAGGAAAGTTAAGGGTAAGACTGATGATCGGCAGGGGTTGTGGACAGAAGGATTGCCTATTCCCATTTTGGAGTAAGTCTGTAGGGCTGTTCAAAAAGTCTGATATTATTAAAATTGAATCTACACCTTAAAACAAATATTATGAGCACAAAATATTTTACAACGGCTATTCTATTATTGGCTTTTGTTGCGTTTGGATATGGTCAAACATCCGAACACCTTAGTTTCAAAGGTGTTCCGATTGATGGCACCCTCGAAGCATATGTTTCCAAAATGATCAACAGTGGATTTTCACATGTAACTACAACAGCTGGCACCGCAATATTAAATGGTGATTTCGCCGGCTTCAAAGGCTGTCAGGTAGTTGTTTCAACCCTTAAACAAAAAGATTTAGTGTATAATATAACTGTGATCTTTTCTAAAAAAAATGCATGGTCTACGCTTTCCGGTAATTATTTTGAACTAAAAAATTTGCTCACCGAAAAGTATGGGAATGCTTCTGTAGTTGTTGAAAGATTTGATGGATCTTATCAACCAGATGATGATGATACTAAAATGATCTTCGTTACACTTGACAACTGTAAGTATTATGCGATTTGGACAACAGATAAAGGTGACATACAATTATCAATTGTCCACGATAATATATTAGGAAGCATGGTCAAATTAGCCTACTTTGACAAAATAAATGGCAATATCATAAAAGCAAATGCGAAAGACGATTTATAAAATTGTACCGAACATACAATAGGCGCATTTGGGTTATTGCACTTCTATAAAATAGTATGGAACAATTCATTTTTGCTGCATTACATAAACAAGTCAACAATAATTGTTCAATTCCAGTTCACCACAAATAGCCGGGTCCTATCGTATACTATATCTTAAAGCATCTTCCCAATGAACCTTAAACTGTTATCCCTAACCTTATTTTTGATGGTATGCCGGTGTGCCTTTGCGCAGCAATCGTATAACACCCTTACAGTAGCCCAAATGCAAGGCGACCTGAATGTGTTGCAAGCTGTTTGGACAAACCTTCACCCGGGTATATATCTGTATAATACGCCCGAAAAAATATGATCCTATTTCGATTCGCTAATCAATATTCAGTTGTTGGCTACCATTTTTGGAGGCAGCTGTTTATTGATCTTTGGGATGGCATGCCCCCCTACACCGCCAGTCCATCATGGAAACAGTCATAGGGTTTCACTTAAATGATGGCTATCATAACCATTTTAAAAATGCCCCGGTTTTTATAGTGCTCAAAATCACTTTTTGCTGATCATCAAAGTTTTACATTTCCCCATTTTATTTACTACATCCTTTTTTTACACAAAAATGTTTGATTTTTTTATTTGCAAAGCCTCTTGTAACTATTTGGTTTGCAATACTATAACTGTGTTTGATCGGGTATGGTTTCAGGCTTGATTTTGATCTCACCCACACTTAACCTACAGATAACCTACAACAAGCCCACATTATAGTGGTTGAGATGTATTTTAACTGTTGGATATCTATTGCCGAGTATAAAAACAAAACTGTACCTCCTATCACTTGTATTGGGGTATCTTTTATGTAAGCGATCACCTGACCTTGTACACCCGATCCATAGATCAGGAAGGTTCCGGATTCCGTTTAATGCATGGGGTACCCATAAGTGCCGGATCCTATTCATTGGCAGTCTATGCTGTATCGGCTTGTAATGGATTGTAAAGCGTTCCCTTCAAATCAATTGAAAATCCACATACCTTCATATTCCCAAAATAATACCATGAAAAAAATAGTACGATACCTGGTCATTTTCCTGTTGTCGGTTATTGTCATATTTGTAATTTTTATTGCCCTCCTGGCTGAAAAGGATATTCCGGTAGAACAATTAAAAACCAAATACTGCACTGCTGCTTCGCAGTTTATGCCCCTGATGGGTATGCAGGTTCATTACAGGGATGAGGGCATCCCTACCGATACCCTACCCCTGGTTCTATTGCATGGCATGTCTTCTTCCCTCAATACCTGGGATAGTATCGTTTATTTTATGAAGGACAAAAAAAGGCTGATCAGCCTGGACTTGCCCGCCTTTGGACTTACTGGCCCCAATCCTGAAAACGAATACAGTTTTGACTACTATACCCGTTTCCTGGATTCTTTTTTATTGCGGCTTGGTGTGCATCGATGCATAGTGGTGGGTAATTCACTGGGCGGGGGCATCGCCTGGCATTTTACTTCCAGGTACCCCGAAAAAGTAAAGCAGCTTATCCTGATCGACGCGTCAGGCTATCCGGTTACCAATGCTAAAGGGTCGCTGGGTTTTACCATTGCCAGTACGCCCATTATCAATAACCTCCTGCTGTATATTACCCCAAGATCGCTGGTGCGAAAAAGCCTGCAGGGTATTTATTATAACCAGCAACGGGTTACAGATGCCCAGGTGGAAAGGTTTCATGATGTGGCCATCAGCAAGGGTAACCGTGCTGCCGCACTGGCCATCTTTAAAAAAGGTTTTGAAAAAGATCCTCAAAAAATCAAGCATATCCGGACTTCCACACTTATCATCTGGGGTGATCATGATGGACTAATCCCGGTATCCAATGCATTTCTTTTTCAAAAAGATATCCCTTCCAGCAGACTGGAAATACTAAAAGATGTGGGCCATGTACCCATGGAGGAGGCACCGCAACTAACAGCCCGTATCATTGCCAGCTTTGTGCAGTAATTCATCACAAAATTCCACAAGATTTACTGTTTACAATTATCTTCAACGGATGAAATTTTTTGAAAGAACCATTTGCATACTGGTCCTGGTATGCTGTGTATTGACTGCATTTTCTCAGAAAAGCAAAGTAAAGAAACAGACTGAAGTTATAGGTTATTTTGGCGGGAGAGCCAGTATGATCGACAGTTTCCCCTTAGAAAAGCTAACTCAGGTTATCTTCAGTTTCACACACCTGAAAGGAAACCGGATGTCCATTGGCAATGCAAGGGATTCTGCTGCTTTACAAAAACTGGTGAACTATAAAAAAACGAAGTATCCGGCACTGAAAGTCATCGTATCATTGGGTGGGTGGACAGGTTGTTATACCTGTTCGGATGTTTTTAAATCGGATAGTGCCCGAAAGGAATTTGCAGGGTCTGTAAAACAGGTATTGAATGATTTTGCTGCTGATGGTTTTGACCTCGACTGGGAATATCCTGTTATAAAGGGTCCGCCCGGACATCCTTATGCTCCTCAGGATAAGGAAGACCTCACTTTACTGATGAAGACCTTAAGAGACAGTCTGGGAAAAGAAAAACAATTAAGTTTTGCGGCTGGTGGATTTACCAAGTTCATTGAGGAATCGGTTGACTGGAAAAAAGTAATCCGCTATGTAGACAGGGTAAACCTGATGACCTATGACCTGATCACCGGGTACGATACAATTACCGGACATCATACGGCATTATACAGCAATCCTTTACAAAAAGAATCTACCGACAATGCTGTACGCATGCTGATCAAGCGTCATGTGCCTGCCAAAAAGCTGGTAATTGGGGCAGCCTTCTATGCCAGGATTTGGGAGCAGGTGCCTGCTGTTAATAATGGATTATACCAGCCCGGTAAATTTATGGGAAGCATTTCTTACAGGAATTTTGAAACCAAGTTCAGCGCAGACAGTGGATATATCTATCACTGGGATCCCACATCCAAAGCGCCCTATTATTATAACCCCTTAAAAAAATGGTTTGTTACTTTTGATGACAGCACATCCATCCGGCTAAAAACAGCCTATGCCATTAAAAAACACTTGAATGGCATCATGTTCTGGCAACTTGCAGATGATCGTTTTTTTGAAAATGGCTTACTGGATGAGATCTACAGGAAGAAAACAGAAGCAACAAAATAACGATGCATTAAATTTTTCATTTTTCCTGCGGAAGCATTTTTGTACCTTTAGTCAAATCCATAGTTGTTTTGAGAAAGAGAATAAGGTACTATAGAATCATTTGGCTACGTCATGATCTCCCTGCTGGCCTCTCGGTATTTTTAGTCGCATTGCCTTTATGTTTGGGTATAGCATTGGCTTCCGGGGCACCTCTTTTTGGGGGTATCTTATCGGGCATCATTGGGGGACTGGTAGTTGCACTGATCAGCGGATCGCAATTGGGTGTATCCGGACCAGCTGCCGGTCTTACTACGATTGTTGCCGCCAGTATACTTGCTTCCGGAGATTATAAAATATTCCTTCTTTCTGTTATCATAGCCGGTGTTTTCCAGGTCATTCTGGGAGCATTAAAACTGGGTGTCATTGCCAATTATTTTCCTTCTTCGGTAATAAAGGGTATGCTGGCTGCCATTGGCATTATACTGATCATGAAACAGATACCGGTAGCATTGGGTTACGACCGTCCCGATTTTTGGACCAGTGGATTTCTGGACTTGTTTAATACCGCTCATTTTTTTGGTAAGATCGAAAACTTCAACCACCATACCTCAAGAGGAGCCATTATCATTGCTTTTTTTTCGCTGCTCTCCTTTTTTGTTTTAAAAAGATATTTCCCCAAAAAGCCTACTTTACTACCGGCTCCATTGCTGGCTGTCTTTATTGGTATAGCCACTAACCTGATTTTCTCCTTATTTGCCCGTGAGCTTTCTTTAAAGCAAACACAACTGGTGCAGATTCCGGCAAATATCATGTCGCAATTTAACTTTCCTGCATTTTCTAAACTGTTCAGCAATAGTAACATCTGGAAAGATGGTTTGGTTATTGGACTGCTTGCTACACTTGAAACCCTGCTATGCGTGGAAGCGATCGATAAACTGGATCTGCGTAACCGGATCACGCCTGTAAACAGGGAATTATTTGCGCAGGGAATTGGCAATATCCTTTGCGGTTTACTGGGAGCGATACCCATGACTGCAGTGATCGTAAGAGGTTCTGCCAATGTTGATGCAGGAGCAAGGACCAAACTATCGGCATTTACCCATGGTTTATTCTTGTTACTGGCTGTATTATTAGTACCCTTTGCGGTTAATATGATCCCTTATGCATCATTGGCAGCGATATTGATGGTAACAGGTTATAACCTTACCCGGCCCAAATTATACCGAAATATGTGGAGTCTTGGATTTAAACAGTTTTTACCTTTCATATTTACCATTATGGTGATCTTGGCTACAGATTTGCTGGTGGGGGTTTGTATCGGGCTGCTGGTTTCGGTGTACTTTATTATTCAGAATAATTTTAAGGCGGAATATAAACTGCAGCATAGTAAACAGCATGCAACTGATGTATATTATTTAAAACTCAACAGCAATGTTACCTTTTTAAACAAAGTAAACCTGAAAGATGTATTGGACCGGATTCCGGAGTACTCCATACTAACAATTGACGGAAGTGACAGTTTTTTTATCGATTATGATATTCTGGAAGTGATCAGCGAGTTCAGCAATAAAGCGCATGACAGGCATATAGAACTCCATTTAAAATCGATTGAAAAAGTAAACGTAACAGCACTACATTAAGATAATGATATAGGATCACCCGGAACCGGTCCAATGTATCTTTTTGCTTACAGGACCTGGATATGTACCATCGTTTTTCTTGTATCTTTTACATTTTATTCCGGTAATACAACACTGTCAATTACATGAATAACTCCATTACTTTGAAAAACGTCCTTAATACTTACTGTTGCCATACCACCTTTTTCGTCGGTCAACACGATTTTACCTTTTTTAACTGTTGCCTTTAGAATGCCACCACTAACCGTTGTTAATGCTGCTATTCCTTTCCCTTCCTTGATCTTGGTCATTAAAGACTTTGCGTCCCATTTTCCTGCTACGACATGATAGGTAAGGATCTTGATCAGCAGGGCCTTGTTTTCGGGTTTAAGCAGGTTATCAACAGTGCCTGCAGGCAATTTGGCAAAGGCTTCATTGGTTGGAGCAAAAACGGTGAATGGACCGGTTCCCTGCAGGGTTTCAACGAGTCCGGCGGCTTTAACTGCAGCGACCAGGGTGGTATGATCGGATGAGTTCACGGCATTTTGTATAATGTTTTTAGAGGGATACATGGCAGCACCTCCCACTTCCACAGTTTTTTCCATGGACTGTGCCATTGAAGCCTGTACAAAAAAGGCAGCGAAAAATAAAACGGTTAACTTTTTCATGGTTTAATTTTTTATGGTTAAAAAATCAGTTTAATTACTGATTCCTATATAGTTACGATAAGTGACCAACTATGGATTTACACGCAGCAAAAATTATAATTCTTTATGGCATATTATCCTGAAAGTCAATACAGTTAACCGATTCCTGTTACGATCCAGTATTAAAAGCATGAGAAAAGTCATCTTTTCACAATAGGGATTTTGTCTAATTTTCCTGTCCTGCGAAAACGATTGTTTATACTTCAATTCTTTTATGTATGTCTGTTTCAAATGCATCATTCAAATCAGGGGATCAGTTATCAGCGCATTCCATTCTTATCTGGCGTTCAGTTCAAACAGCGGTATGGTTAGTGGGTGCGGTTATTATGCTTTGCCTTGTTTTTTTTCCCAGTTTGGGTATCACTTTGTTTTGGGATATCCTGATCCCTGTAGCACCGGCTTTATTGGTGGTAGCAACAGGAGTATGGCGCAATGTTTGTCCGCTTGCTTCTGTACACTTATTACCCAGGCATTTGGGACTATCCAAAAAAATAAGGATCCCAATTAAAAACCTTGGCAAACTTAACCTGATAGGTATTATAGCACTATACAGCATTGTACCGGCAAGGCATCTATTGTTTAATACCAATGGACTGGCTACAACCATATTGATCAGTGCACTTGCCTGTATTGCCTTTTTTACGGGTTTTGTATTTGAATGGAAAAGTGCCTGGTGTTCAGGTCTTTGTCCGGTACATTCCGTAGAAAAATTGTATGGGGGAAATACACTGATCTCATTACCCAATGCACATTGTGCTCAATGTATGAACTGCAGCATTCCCTGTCCGGATTCAACCCCAAATTTTACCCCCAACAGTGAGGTCAGGAATATATACCAAAAAATAAGTGGCCTGTTGATCATTGGAGGCCTGCCGGGCTTTATCTGGGGTTGGTTTCATGTACAGGATGCAACAGGACCTGCCACTGTAGCGGCACTCTTTACTGTTTACCAATTACCATTGGTGGGTTTACTGATTACTTTAACGGTCTACGGACTCCTCACCATTGTGATTCCGGCAAAATTTGAAAGAACCCTGATCAGTCTATTTGCAGCAGCAGGTGTATCCTGTTATTACTGGTTCAGGATCCCTTCCCTGCTGGGTTTTGGCTTATTTGAAAAGGATGGGGTATTGGTAAACCTAAATGGGGTATTACCAGCATGGATCATACCGGTACTTACAATTGCAGCTGCTGTCTTTTTTTTCTACTGGCTGGTGATCAGGAAAGCAAACGGAAAGAGTTGGGTGATAAGACCCGGTTATGCGAAACAGTAAAAGGGGTATTATGATCCTGTAAATCATTGGTTTTCATCATTGCGGTTTCTTTTTATCGGAAAAACATTTATCTTTTCAGCCCGGTACTATTGTTTTGTGAGGACTAAGGTATTTCAGGCTGATTTCATTGGATACTGTCTGTATTGACCAGGATCGTTTTGCAAACAGAAGTAGCGGGTATATCCCAAAAACGATTGACATGCAAAACTGGAGAATCAAAACATCTCTTTTTCTGAATTATTTTGTATTCGCGATACTGCTGAACAGTGTAGGCACTGTAATATTACAGGTACAGAATAATTTTAGCATTACTCAAGGCAGCGCCGCTATACTGGAACCCTTCAAGGACCTGAGTATTGCGATCGTTTCCTTTCTGATCTCATCTTATATTGCCAGGATAGGCTACAAGAGAGCCATGCTGATAGCACTGGGATTTATAAGCATTGTGGAATTTATCATGCCTTTTACAGCCAGTTTTGGTTCATTCATGCTTTTGTTTGCTGCTGCGGGATCCAGTTTTGCCCTGATCAAAATGTCGGTATACAGTACCATTGGGCTGGTTACGCATCATGAGAAAGAGCATATCAGCCTGATGAATTTCATTGAATCATTTTTTATGATCGGGGTATTGACCGGTTATTTTATATTCAGTTATTTTGTAGACAGTAATCATCCGCACAGTACTTCCTGGTTAAACGTATATTACCTCCTGGGCGGGATCTCAACGCTTGCATTTGTATTATTATGGAGTGCGCCACTGGATGAATCTTCTGTATCCAGTTTACAGGATAAGTCAATGGTCAGGGATTTTATCCAAATGTTTGAACTGATGTTTTCGCCTATCGTATTAATTTTTATTTTCTGTGCCTTCTTTTATGTGCTGATTGAACAAAGCATTATGAGCTGGTTACCCACTTTTAATAATAAGGTATTGTTATTACCGGCCGCGCTGAGCATACAGATGTCGAGCATATTGGCAGGCAGTACAGCAGCCGGTCGATTTCTGGCAGGTATCATATTAAAAAAACTAAACTGGTTTTTGGTGCTTATTTGCTGTCTCTTACTTGCAGCAGGCCTGGTATTGGTTGCGATACCACTGGCCGAAAAAACCACGGGGCATGCGATAACAGGATGGGCCACAGCACCAATTGCAGCCTTCATTTTTCCAATGATCGGATTATTACTGGCACCGATCTATCCTGCTATCAATTCGGTAATACTCAGCACATTGCCAGTTCATAAACATGGCACTATGTCGGGACTGATCATCATATTTTCAGCCTTGGGTGGAACAACTGGTTCTCTGATCACCGGCAATATATTTCAGCATTATGGAGGTCAATCTGCTTTTTATTTTTCTTTGATCCCAATGACAATACTGATCATTTGTCTGACCCTCTTTAAGAGATTGCAACCCAAACTAAAATCTTCAGAATAAGCATATACATGATCGAGTCTATGTCATCAAAATACTTTTTTATAGAAAGCCTGCAGGAATTGTATACGGATGTACAAACAAAAGAGATCTTTCCTGATTCTAAATTTTTTGTGGATTGCACCCCCATTGGGTCTGTGGAATCTATTCTAAAAAAGTATGATCAGGAAAAGCATAAGGAATCTTTTAGTCTGAAGTTGTTTATTGCAGCAAACTTTACTTTCCCGGAAGAACCGGATAACCAGTATAAATCGGAAGATAAACCCATTCTGCACCACTTGAATCAATTGTGGAATGTACTGAAACGCATGCCGGATCATAGAAAAGGAACGCTGATTCCGCTTCCCTATCCATATATTGTACCGGGTGGAAGGTTCAGGGAAATTTATTACTGGGACAGTTATTTTACCATGCTGGGTTTAGAGGTTTCAGGCCGCACAGATATGATTGAAAACATGGTTGATAATTTTGATTTCCTGATTCGTGAATTGGGTTTTATACCCAATGGTAACCGTACTTATTATTTGGGCAGATCCCAGCCTCCTTTTTTTGCATTGATGGTTGAATTATTAAGTTCTGTAAAAGGACCATCTGTGTTAATGAAATATGCAGCTTCACTGCAAAAAGAATATGCTTTTTGGATGGAGGGGTCGGCACAATTAACTGCTACAAACAATACACACAGGAGAGTGGTTTTACTGCCTGATGGTGCTGTTTTGAACAGGTACTGGGATGACCAGGACACACCCAGACCAGAAGCCTATATTGAAGATGTACATGTTGCCAAAAGAGCTGATCGTCCGGCCGCGGAAATATACCGGAATATCAGGGCAGCAGCTGAATCTGGTTGGGATTTCAGCAGCAGGTGGTTTAAGATACCAGAACAGATGCATACAATACAAACGACTGAATTGATTCCGGTTGACCTCAATTGCCTCTTGCTACACCTGGAAGAAGTATTGCTTCAACTGGCAATCCTGACCAAAGATGAAGCCCAAAAAATAGGATTGGAACAACAGATCATCCGAAGAAAAAATGCAATCCAAACCTACTGCTGGAATGAACAGGTAGGATTCTATTTTGATTACCAGTTTACCCTACAGGCACAAACGCCAAATCTTACTTTAGCAGGATTATTTCCCCTCTTTTTTGAACTGGCAGATGCGAATCAGGCGGGTAAGGTTGCGAACATGGTTGAACAACATTTTTTACGATCAGGGGGCGTTATCACGACCATCAATAAGACAGGACAGCAATGGGATGCACCCAATGGATGGGCGCCTTTACAGTGGATCACTTATAAGGGATTAAAGAATTATGGGCTACTGGAACTAGCTAACAAGATCAAACATAACTGGTTACAAACAAATGACCATACTTATACAGATACCGGAAAGATGATGGAGAAGTACAATGTAACCGATTCGGAAACCAGTGCCGGTGGTGGAGAATATCCAAACCAGGATGGTTTTGGCTGGACGAATGCTGTTTATCTTAAAATGAACAGGGAATAATAAAGTCATAACTTTACGCAGACTTAATGATCTGCCATGAGTCCAAAAATATCCAATCCCGGGGATACTGATTGTATAGCGTACAATCCGCGTAGGATATACAGGCATTTCCGGCTACACCTTTACTATGCTGTTTTCTTCACCAATTCATTAAGCCATGCAGCAAAACAGTACACTTAAAAAACTATCAGAAATACTCAATATCAGTATTTCCACAGTATCCAGGGCACTGAAGGATCATCCGGATATTTCTGATAAGACCAAAATGAAAGTCAGGGAGCTGGCAGATGCATTGGATTATGAACCCAATACCTATGCGATACAGCTGCGCACCAACACAAGTAAGGTGATTGGGATACTGGTACCATCGATCAATAATTTTTTCTACGATTACTTTATTGCAGCGGTCGAAATGCGGGCAAGGGAGTTTGGGTATTCAGTACTGATCATGCAATCCGGTGATAAAGTGGAGATTGAAGCATCTAATCTTAAATTACTGAAGCAGAATAGAATATCTGCATTGTTTATAGCACTGACCATTGATACCAAGAATATAGATAGCTTTTTAAAATTGAACAGTCTGGATATTCCTGTTATTTTTTTAGACAGGGTACCGGATTATGATAATTGCAATAAGATATGTTTTGAAGATAGGGCTGCATCGAGAATAGCTGCTGAAAAACTGATTGAAAAGGGGAAGAAGCATGTATTGGCTTTATTTGGTCATCCAAATCTGACCATAACCCGTAAAAGAGAACAATCATTCCGGGAAACCTATGCACGTTTATATCCAGAAGCAATACTGGATATCCAGTTTCCAGAAAACTCTGCACCATCCAGGCAGGTCACAATTGCAGCATTAGAAAGTGCATCAAGGCCTGATGCGATATTTTGTATGGGAGACCTGATCCTGATCGGCGTCATGGAAGCCATTCATGACAAGAACATTCGTGTACCTGAGGATATTGCTGTGATTGGTATTAGTAATGGTTTCATTCCCAATATGTATAAGCCAAGGATCACTTATGTGGAGACCAGTGGCTATAAACTTGGATTGCAAGCTTTTGACCGATTGCTTGCTTGTTTTCTGGATAAAAATGATATTAAGGAAGTGATGGTAGAACCTATACTTGTACCCGGATCTTCATTATGACCACTCAATGCCCACCAAATAACTGGTCCTTCCTTTTCTGCATTTCGGAGCTTATGATCTGCTGATCCTGATCTCCATTTTGAAGATGCTTCATGATATGGTCATAACTTGATTCATCCCTGTTTTGGCTCAGTTTAAATACATGTTCAAGACTATACACCTTGATCTCAAAACCGATGATCGCTTTACTCAGGCGGGTGATATATTCTTCGGGTAGATTTTTGTAAGAAGCAGGAGAATTTGGATGTTGCTCATATTGTGCAGTAAGTTCTTCCAGCAGTAACAGTAATTCGTTATCATCGAAGAAGCGCAGCACCCCCCTGGCATGCACACTCATATAATTCCAGGTGGAAGCCTGTTGCTTATTTTCATAAAGGCTGGCGCTAACATAGGTATGTGCACCGGAGAATACGACCAGCACATCCGGATGCGCAACAAATGCCTTATGATGATCGGATTGCCGCATGATATGTGCCTGAATATACCAGATGCCATCTCTTTGCTTGAGCAATACCGGAACCTGGGTTGCAGATGGCTTATGTTCTGCATCGGTACCAATGACCATCGCAAAAGGGTGCTGTTGCATAAATGCTATGACCGCAGTATGATCTTTATCCTTAAAATGAGACAGGTTATACATATGATGAAATTACAAATTGCAGTTGATTTGTTTCATTTATGCCTGCACTTCCAACACTTTTGTTTTAGGCATATTGGCATTACGTATCGCAATATTTCTTACTGCCAATGATGCGAAATCTATGAATGCACGCTGGGTGATCACATCATTGCCAACCATGGCCGGTACGCCATTATCACCCCCTTCACGGATGGTTTGTACCAATGGAATCTGTCCCAAAAAAGATAAATCATATTCTTCAGCCAGGTGTTTACCACCTTCTTTTCCAAAGAGGTAATATTTGTTGTTGGGCAATTCAGCAGGTGTAAAATAGGCCATATTTTCAACCAGACCGATAATGGGCACACTGATTTGTGCCTGAGCGAACATAGCGATCGCTTTTTTGGCATCAGCCAATGCCACAGCCTGTGGAGTGGTTACGATAACAGCTCCGGTTACAGGAACGGTTTGAATTAAAGTAAGGTGAATATCGCCGGTACCCGGAGGCATATCAATGACCAGGTAATCGAGTTCGCCCCAGTCTACTTCAGTTACAAACTGCCTGATGGCACTACTGGCCATTGGTCCACGCCATACAACAGCATTTTTTTCATCCACCAGCAGGCCGATACTCATGAGTTTGATGCCAAATTTTTCAAGGGGTACGATCAGCCCTTTGCCATCCACTTCCTTCATTAAAGGACGTTGTCCTCTAACACCAAACATGATGGGCACACTGGGACCATAAATATCGGCATCCATGAGGCCCACTTTTGCACCTCCTGCCGACAATGCCAGCGCAAGGTTTGCCGCGATGGTGCTTTTACCCACACCGCCTTTACCACTTACTACTGCAATAATATTTTTAACATTATGTAAAATCTGTTGTCCGTCTTTTCTGTTGGAAGAAGTTTGAGCAGTAAAATTAACTTTCACCAATGCATCTTTTTGTACCAATAAACGGATCGCATTTTCGCAGGCTGTTCGCATCATATCCTTCATTGGGCAGGCGGGAGTGGTTAATACAAGTGTAAAACTTACTTCATTACCACTAATCTTGATATCTTTAATCATGTTAAGCGTAACCAGGTCTTTGCCCAAATCTGGTTCCTGAACATTTGAAAGCGCCTTGAGAATGTCGGATTCTGTCATCTTGAAAGTTTTTGTTAAAAAGCGTATAAGCGCGCAAAGGTAATTATATGGCGGTTTACTTTGTTTATGAAATACAGAGCAAAACAAATTTAAAAAGGGGATGTTTAACATTTTGAGATATTGGAATTCCTAATTTTGTACAGATGATCAAAACACTACGATACCTATTCTTACTGACCGGATTGATAACCCTGCAACAGGTTAAGGCGCAAGGAGTGCCACTGAATGCGAGTTCGAAAGATTCCGTGATTCAATTATTTGGTGTGGTAATGACATCAGACAGCCTTCGGGCCGTTCCAGCGGCCAGTGTTATCCTGAAAGGTAAAGGCAGGGGAACCATTACAAACAATGATGGGGTATTTTCTATTGTGGTACTGAAAGGGGATAGAATAACATTTTCATCAGTGGGTTTCAAGGATAAAAGTTATGATGTACCCAGAAACCTTAAAGACAACCAGTATAGTTTGATCGTATTACTGGTGAGTGATACCAATTATTTGCCTGCCACCATTTTGAAGCCAAGACCTACCCGGGAACAATTTGAAAGGGATTTTGCAAATACCAGACTACCGGATGACATGTATGAAGTAGCACGTCAAAATACCGATCAAAATAAGTTAAGGGCATTGATGGCAACAATGCCTGCCGATGGAAAAGAGGCCGTCAACTACCAGTTGAAACAACAGGCCAACAAATATTATTATGCCGGTCAGATACCTCCCCAAAATATATTCAATCCATTGGCATGGGCAGACTTTATCCAGGCCTGGAAACGAGGAGACTTTAAAAACAATTCATCCGGCTCTTCAAATTAAGGATATATAACTTTCTATATGAATTGGTTCAGGAATAATCTGAGATACAAATCCATTAAACAGAAACTGCATCATGAAAAATATTGCTGTGATAGGATCCGGAACCATGGGAAATGGCATTGCACATGTATTTGCCCAGTATGGATATAAAGTAGCCTTGGTTGATATTAACCAGTCACAGTTAGATCGGGGCATTGCTGTAATTGAAAAAAACATGGATCGTCAGGTAGCTAAAGGCATACTGACGGAAGTAGAAAAGCAACAGGCATTGTCTAATATTTCAACTTTTAACCAGATCAATGAAGGGGTACAGCATGCGGAATTGGTTATTGAAGCTGCTACCGAAAATACCGGTCTTAAACTTCGCATTTTTAAAGAGTTAAGTGAACTGGCACCTGTAAATGCTATTCTGGCCTCAAATACATCTTCGATATCAATTACTTCCATTGCCGCTGCGACCAATAGACCCCAAAATGTGATCGGGATGCATTTTATGAATCCTGTACCGGTTATGAAACTGGTAGAGATCATTAACGGTTATGCTACGTCAAAAGAAACAACATCTGCGATTATTGAGATCAGTAAGCAATTGGGAAAGATTCCCTGTGTTGTAAATGATTACCCGGGTTTTATTGCAAACAGGATATTAATGCCCATGATCAATGAAGCCATCTATAGCCTTTTTGAGGGGATAGCGGGAGTTGAAGCTATAGATACTGTGATGAAATTGGGCATGGCCCATCCTATGGGGCCATTACAACTAGCTGATTTTATAGGATTGGATGTGTGTTTAAATATTTTGAATATCATGTATACTGGTTTTGGTAATCCCAAATATGCGCCCTGTCCCTTATTGGTTAATATGGTAGCAGCGGGTAAAACAGGGGTAAAAAGTGGAGAAGGTTTCTATACATATCAAGGAGGAAGTAAGGAACTTACCGTGAGTGAGCGGTTTTTAAACTAAGCAGTAGATCATTTAAAAATGCCGCCTCATGCAGGGAAGCCGTCAGGTAGGACATGTAGCTGTTTTGCTATCCTTAGGAGATCAGCTTTGATCCCACAATGTGGTTACCCTTTTTACAGCAATTTCGTTACCGTAACAGCATGCAAGTCTTTGAACTTATACAAGACTTCTTCCAGTCTGGATTTAGGGATACCAATTTTCATCTGACAGAATAGCTGCATTTCCTGAAATAATACAGTACAATTAAACTGTTTTACGATGATCATCACTTCATTCATCTGGGTATAATCAAAATGCAGCTCATAAGGTATTTCTATTTGCATTTGAACAATTGGAACCAGTTGTAAGACCAGTGCGGTTGTTGTTTTATATGCATTGATCAAACCCGGAACCCCCAGCAACGTGCCTCCAAAGTACCGAACTACCACTACAAGCACATTCAAAAGTTGCTTACTGTCGATCTGGTTCAGGATGGGTTTTCCTGCAGACCCCGAAGGCTCACCATCATCATTCACCCTGAACAATTTTCCTTCTGTTCCAATTCTGTAAGCATAACAAAAATGAACGGCTTTGGGATGATCCTGTTTGAGTGAAAGCAGGTGTGCTTTTACAGATTCTGTGGTCGTAACCGGAAAAGCATAGGCTATAAACTTACTACCCCTGTCTTTAAATTCGGCATTGGCAGATTGGTTAATGGTATAATAAAAGAATTGCCCGCTGGGATCTTTAGTCATTGACAAAATATTGAATCCGGTCTGTTGAATAGGTTTCTTCTCTGATAAAATGTTTATGTGAAAATATGGGTGCCGCTATACCATCATTCAGAAACAGAGAATGATTGGTGATGACCCTACATTCATCCCAGCAATTGAAGTCAATGAATGACTGCAAAAGTTTGGTACCACCTTCAACGATGATGGATTGAATGTGGAGAAGGAAGCAGGCTTCCATTATTGCAGGAATCAGATGATCGGTATCATTGATCTTGTAATACAATTGATGATCTTGTTGTTCCTGTTTGATTCCATTGAAAATAATAACAGGCTCAGGTGCATCAAATATATGGAGAGAAGAAGGGAGCCTTAATGAAAGATCAAGGACCATTTTTAATGGATTTTTACCCGTCCAAAATCTGTTATTTAATGCAGGGTTATCGGCGATAGCGGTATTAGTACCAACCAGGATGGAAGATTCCTCCATTCTCCAACGATGGACCAGTCTGTTTGTACATTCATTGCTGATGAACAGCCGTTCTTCATTTCCTGCTGCAATTTTAAGATCTGCTGTTTGGGCCCATTTAAGAATTACATAGGGCCTTTGTTTTTTATGAAAAGTAAAGAACCTTTTGTTCAGGTTTTCACATGCTTCCCGGAGGACATTGACTTTGATAGAAATCCCATTTTCCTGTAATTGCTGGATACCGGAACCATTGACCAGTTTAAAAGGATCCCGACATCCAATGATCACTTCGGGGATATTATGGTTGATGATCAGTTCAGTACAGGGAGGGGTCTTGCCAAAATGAGAACAGGGTTCCAGGGAAACATATAAGGTAGATTGGCTGATAAGGTGCCTGTCTTCAGGTTTGACACTATTTAGACAGTTGACTTCTGCATGCGCTTGCCCAAAATGTTCATGACAGCCCTCGCCAATGATATGGTCATTATATACCAATACAGCCCCCACCATTGGATTGGGAGCTACCCTTCCACTTGCTGACAATGCCAGATCCATACAGCGGGACATATATAATTCTTCCCTGTTCACGGGTCAAATCTAATTCAAAATGTATTAGCATTGCAGTATGACAATCAGGGAGGGACATAAAAGACTGGTAACTGAGCTTCTCCCCATTTACGATGAGCGAGAGGCAGCCAATATTGCAGGTATGGCTCTGGAGTACATTACGGGATTGGGGCATACTGAAAGGATCTTACATCGGGACCTTGCACTTACAGAAGCACAACTTAAGCTACTGAACAGGGTACAATTGGATCTTTTAAAACATAAGCCCATACAGTACATTTTGCAGGAAGCCTGGTTTAGCAGCATGAAATTTTATGTTAATGAACACGTACTGATACCAAGACCCGAAACAGAGGAACTGATCGAATGGGTTGCCGGCGATATCCTTACAAAAGCTGACGCTGTAAAAGCATTACTGGATATTGGTTCCGGAAGTGGCTGTATTCCGATTTCATTGAAAAAGAGATTTCCCAGTATTCGGATCGATTCAGTTGATATAAGTCCTGATGCCCTCATAGTGGCGAATAAAAATGCCCGTTCACTTGGTACACAGATCAATTTTTGGGAAGCTGATTTTTTGAATGAGGAAAAATGGGATACTTATTCCAAATACGATATCATCATCAGTAATCCACCTTATATAAAAGCATCTGAATCTGTTGATATGCAAAAGAATGTACTGGATCATGAGCCGCATCAGGCTTTATTTGTTCCAGATACAGATAGTCTTGTATTCTATAGAAAAATTGCAGCATTCGGGAAAAGACATTTAACAGAACATGGATCCATTTATCTGGAAATCAATGCCTCCCTTTCAAAAGAAACCATTGAAGTTTATCATGCTGCCAATTATCAGACCGAACTAAGAAAAGACATGTATGGGAAAGAAAGGATGATCCGGGCAATTAACCGTATTATGTGATCTTATAAATGGCCCAGTTTTCTGTTTCGAACATGAGCAAAGGTTTGAACTGATGACTTAACTCCATGATACGGATATTATAATCGTTCAAAACGGTATAGCCCCTTAAACGGTTGTTGATTTTGGCGATACAGATATACCTTGCTCCCAGCTTCGGGTTTTCAACTATAGTGATAAAGTTGCCATTGGAAGGCAGCACTACAGATTTGAGAGACCTTAGATGAGCCATGATCTTATATGCCGATGCATCATCCATGATGATCTTTTGATGCTCATTCGAAATATTGGAAATATAGGCTGCCAGCTGGTATTCCTCAGAATTCTTGCGTTCATCTTTCCAACTGCTGAATTTTTTGATTGAAGCAAAAAAGAGGACTTCTTCCTTATCACTGCTATGTTTGAAATAGAAAATTCCTGTAAAGACATTGGCTATGGTAACCAGCATCAGAATTGGATACAAGTGTTTGGGCTGGTATTTTTTTCCAAAATAATAGATCAATCCCAGAAAAGACAGCACCAGAAAAATGAGATAATATTCGATGGTTACATAGACCTGGTTGGTAATGAGTAATATGGAAATAAAGATAAATGGAGCAAATAGTGTAAACAGTTCATAAAGACTACCCTTGAATATAAAGAAAACCAATATGAGCAAGGGAGAAAGCAGGAGCATATAAATCTGTAAAACAATATGGTTTTGCTGAACGACATTATCGATATTGCCATAAGAAACAAGGCTACCTATGGATTCGTTACCGGTTACGTGCCAGTTGGCATACTGGCTGGTAAGAAAATAAGTAGCATCACCTGCGTGATAGAAATTCAGGGTTTTAAACAAATAGACCGCTCCAACCGGGAGAAGGAAAACAACCACATAAATCGCCAATGTCCTGTTGGCCAGTTTTCTTCTTTGAGATCGGTTATTCAATGCTTCAAAATACTGAAGAACTGTAGGTTGATTCTTATGTACTTTAAGACCATCCAGTGAAACTAAAAATATAAAGGGCAGAAAAGCCAGTAAAAGCCAGATGAAGTTATAGTCACAAAATACCAGACAAGATAGATATATACTGGACATGGAAAGGTAAAAAGAAGTCTGGCTTTGGTAATACCTGAATAAACTCCTGAAAACCAAATAGAAAAATAATAGTATGGCTGCTACCCCCCTTCCCGTTGTTGCTGCATATACAATACCCGGATGAAACATAAATAACAGGAGTAGCATTGGAAAGTAAATCCTGGCCGGCAATTTTGATTTACTAAAATCGCTCATCAACAAAGAAAAGAGGATGGTCGTAAATACAATAGAGGAGAGTATGGGTGCAAATGGATAACCAAAAGGAGTAAATACAATGGATGAAAGGAATACAAGGGTAGGGAAAGTGGTTCCCAATATCAGTAATCCATTATCATTGGTTTCAAAAAGCAGTTTTACCTTTTCAGCAATAAACATAGCTTCTGAATGTTCATACCCTGTTCTATGCAGCATCCAGGCAACAATGATATAATACACCAGCAACGATAGTGTGATAAAGATGCTTACATATTTTTTAATAAATTTCATACTACTTCTTTACTTATGGTGCTGTACTTACCGATGCATTGGCTGAAGATGAAACTTTTGTAAGACCATGGTTTGTTTTTTCCCAGTAAAATGGTTTATAAATCAATTGCCAAAGCCCTTTATAGGCGGCAATGGAATGCATCAACCAATATAATGGATTTAGTATAGCAAAAAGTATGAGTTCGTAATACCTTCTTTTAAATACAGCCAGCATATTGATATATACCATCAGTACATTACCGGCAATGAAATTAAACGTTGCTATATACAAAACCCAATCGGGAAAAAGTTGTCTTACGAATGTAAAATTGAATATGATATAGAATATAAAGAACACGAGCAGAATAGGATACAGCAGAAAAGTAAAGGAAGTTCCGCCGATAAAGAAATTGAATACAAAAAAGCCCTGCCAGCCGATTCTTTTAATCAGTTTGGCTGGATTACGCATATGCACGAGCCAGGTTTGCATATAGCCTTTGATCCACCTAGAACGCTGACGTATCCAATTGAAAGGTTCATTATTGGCTTCTTCAAGGGTTGTACTATTGACTACTCCAATTTTATATTGCTTATCATAAACCCTTACACCAAGATCCGCATCTTCTGTAACATTAAAAGGATCCCAGGCTCCCAGTTCCATCAATTTATTCAGTTTGAAATGATTACTGGTACCACCCAAAGGAATTGGCACATCCAATGTTTCGAGTCCGGGAAGCATATAATCAAACCAATAAGAATATTCGAGGGTGAACATTCTGGTTAGCAGGTTTTCATTTTTATTGAAATAATTAAGCGCACCCTGCAATACCACAAAATCTTCAGGCAGCTTTCTAAAAAGCATGACTACCTTTTTAAGCTGATCAGAATCGGGCACATCTTCTGCGTCATAGATGGTGAGCAGTTCTCCACGTGAAAAATACAAACCATAATTACAGGCTTTGGGTTTGGTCTTAGGCATGTGGAATGGCACAACGATCGTTTCAAAGTTGGCAGGGAAATCGAGATTCTTTACTGCATTCAATGTTTTATCGTCATCTTCTTCAATCAGCAATTTTACATCGAGTTTGCTTTTAGGATAATCCAAACTACGAAGATTCCAAATCAGTTTACGGATGAGTTTATCTTCCTTATAAACAGGCAGCAAAATGGTATAAACCGGCAATGTTTCTTCATCGATCCTTTTTACATCTTCTTTAGACACAACTTCCGTTAGTTCAGACATCGAGCCCCTTAAAGCAAGGTATAGTTTAAACATAATGGAGAACAGGAAAAAAGCACTGGAAAGAAGATTTAGGACAATGACCGTTTTTGAAAAAAACAAGATCATCAAAATAATAATGAGTGCAATAAAACCGAAAAGAGAGATGAGCTGGGCTTCTGTAAAAGTGATTAGTCCTGAATTAGCCGCATCTTTACGCATGAGACTAAATACGGCTTCTTTTACATAAAATTCACCCCTGGTTTTATGGGCCAGCCAGGTAATATCCAGATCCGAGGCTGCTACCAATCTGATCTTCATTTTGAATTTAACAAACAGGCTGTTTTGCAACTTTTCATCAAATGGGTCAGCAGCAGCAACCAACAGGCAATCATCAATTTCCTTACGAAGAGGGATATACAGGTAGGAATTCAGGTGCTGAATATCACATTGTTCAATATAGATCAGATCAATTTCTTCATTTCTTACGTCAATAAGCGGGAAATTTTCTTTTTCGAGAAAAGCAACATAATCTTTACGGGTAAGAAACCCAAAATTCAATGCGGCTTTAATAGGAGCATAACTGTACATCTCGGCAATTGCCTCAATTTGATTTAACTTCTCATCCGAAAAAAAACCTGAATCAGTCATCCTATTTAAGCCGCATCGGGTCATATCTCAATTTATTTATACCGTATATCCAGTAATTAAGTTTTATGCCAAGGATCAAATCAGACAATTTCCTGAGATTTTTTCACCCTGTTTCTAACGAAGAAAAAGCCTAATATAACCAGCCCTAATAATAGCAGTAATACTATATACTTATACGTATCCCAGAATATGGCGAGTTTGTTCTTTTCTCCTTTATATACAACTGTTGTTGAATCTTCGGGTACTTTGAAGAAATAGTTACTAATACCATTACTATTGGCAATTAGCACATTACTTTCAATTTCAGTAAGCTGGGTGCTAAGGTTTTTAATTACACTTGCAAAAGCGTCTTTATGACTGCTATCTCCCAAAGATGTTATCAGGAGAATGGTACTGCCTTTCTCCCTGAAGATCTGGGCCATACCACTATTGGAAAGGTCGTTCATTGAATAGGCATTATTACCCTTATTATCTTTGAATATCTGGAAATCCTTATCATATTGAACCGGAATATTGGTGAATGTCTTTACAAAAGGATCATTTCTTTGTAACAATGCGATAAGGTTAAACCCTCTTAAGTCGTCAAGGCTGGTTTTGTCTGAGGCAATTAACTGTGGTACAATCAGTTTATTAAAATCATTCTTTATTGGGGTATTCAGCTGATAAAAAAGTTCTCCGATAGAGGAAACGATATTCGAATTGAAAAGGGACTGAGATACGATGATCTTAGAAGGCACTTTTCTAAATTCGGCTGGGAAATTAAAGAAGCTATAAAACCTGTTTTCACGTTCCCCACTGAAAGTAAGGGTAGAATTTTTGACATTTACAAATGCGAAAAAATTACTGAATCCATCCTTACAGATATTAGATCCGGGATGAAACCTGAATTCTACTTCAAGAGAATTGAATTTACTCAACAGGTAGGGTTTAAGATCGATGTCTTCAATAAAATTTGACCTATCCATCAGGGATGCATTGTAAACCAGGTTCTGATTAAGGTAAATATTCAGGAATCCCCTGTCGTCGGGCTTCAAGACCGAGAAATAGCTTTCGAGGTGAAACGTAAGTTTATTGGGAATTGCATTGAATTCACTTAGTGAAAACACGTATTTCTGTCTTAATCCACCAATACCCTCCATCAGTGAGGGGCTTCCTCCAATATCTTCCAGGGTAGTTATTAATGGAGAAGGGTTATCTACAGAAACATTGGTTGGAATACCTTCATTAACTATCACACGGTCTGAAAATGAACTGCTCAATCTTTTATTACTGGTTAAGGTATTGATCGCTTTTCTATACCCATTCACATCTGAACCTGTAACAACGAGGATAAGTTTGGAGTTAAATCCGATATTCACCCTTGCCATTTGAATAAGTCCCTGACCCGGACCAATTGGCGAAAGTGATTGTTTCAATAAAGCTGGCAATTTATCTTCCACACCAATTACGATTCCACTTGGTACACTATCGTCCTGATGATAAAGTCCGGTACTGATTTCTGCGGTAGAGCTTTGTTTAAGTAAAGTGTAGAGAATACCACCGCAGGTTAAGTCGTCTAGATCAACAGAAGCTGGCGTATATATAGAATTAAACTCCTGAATCCATTCCTTTATACTTCTTTTATAGGACAGCGGACCAGAAGTATTCATAAGTATATAGGAAGAATTTTTTACGGCGATCCAACATGCAGGATTATCAACATCCTTACAATACTCATCTCCAATACTCATCTTTACGGAAATCTTCAATTTTATAAATCGGCCATCTGGCTGAAGATATTTTCTATGCATTGGAATAGCTATAGAAAACATGGTATCTACAGCAGAAGCAATAATTCTTTGGGTAAAAACAGGTTCATCTTTCAAATAAATGACAACGACTGAATTATTGGGATTGAGTACCTGCGAAGCCCTGATATTGAGTATGATTTTACTCTCATCCACATTGTCATCTGGTTTAACTTTCAAAAAGTAGCTAACAGAGCCTGTAATGCCAACAACGGGAGCATCATCATACCCCATCGATTCGAATGTTCTCTGAGATTGGGCAAACGAATTACCCAGGCAACTCAAAAAAAGTATTACCAAAAAGAAAAATCTAGATTTCATATTATTACCATTTATAAATTAGTTGAATTCGATTCTATAATAGTTACCCATCGTATCATTACTGTTAAATGTAAAAGTACCACCCATTGTTTCAGTAAGGTTTTTAGCAACAGAAAATCCCATTTCAGAATCACCTTTGACCGTATCAGAAAGTGATTGTCCCGGCTTAAGTTTAGAAAACAATTCTTTCATTTTGGTGATACCAATCAATTTGCCAATATTAATAACTTCAATGATAGATTTGCCATTTAGTTTGTGTGTATGGATGGTAACAATTGAACCAGCCTCTGCATACCTGTACACGTTTGTAAGCGTTTTGAAGAGTACCTGTAAAAGAAACAAATAGTCTAATTGAACCATCACAGGTGAGGAAGAAATATGCAATTGCAGGCTTATTTGTTTGATTTGGGCTGCATCTGATGATTCTATTACTGCTTTTTCTACTGCCTGATTAAGATCGAAGTTTTCAATAGCAAATTTTACATTAGCCTCATCCCTGTCGACAGAGGTTGCAAGTTTTTCAGATAAATAATTGAGTTTATCATTTCCTGATCCTATATAAGCCAAAATTTCTTTTTGTTCCTGTGTAAGGTTATCTGATTTATTTAGGAGGAGCTCAAGTGACATCTGGATGGAACCTGTAAAATTTTTAAAATCATGCAGCATAATATTCAGCGTATTATGCCTATAATCATTTAAGAGATTCAGTTTTTTATTGGTATCCTCGATAATGTATTTCTGGTCATTGATTTTCTCATACTGTTCAAGCAATCTGTTATTGGCTTCCTCTATGAGAATTGACTCTTCCACCTCTTTGGTCAAAATGGAATATCTGTTGTAAACAATTAAGCATGAAAAAGAAGCGATGATAAAATAAACACCTCCACCATGTGCGATCATCAGGTTATACTTATCCACCCGACCCTTAAATGAAAAAAATAGAAAAATGATAAAAAAAGACAACAGACAATTTAAAATACTATACATCGGTTGCCAGAAAATGACCGTATTAATCAGGAGTACCAGTATGGAGAGGGTGAGGAAATAAGGCAATACATGACTGGTTGCGATGATCCCACAAAAAACACTATGCATGACCAGGTTGATGAGAATAAACCACAACAGGATCTTGGTAAAATCCCATTTTAGCCTTAAGCCCAAAAAATAAATGATATAAGAAATAATTGCTACAATTACCCTGATCAACATAAAGTCGACCCATTGATCGCTTACAAACAGGAAATCCATTAACCAGAACAACGGAAGTGAAAACATTATGGTCCATATGACAACATTGCCATAAAAAATGCCCTTTTTATTCAGTTGTTCAGAAAGCTCTTCCCTGTTGATATTTGCATGAGCAAGTTTTAAATTATTGGGCATATCGCGTATTATGCATTCTGAAAATCAATTCACATAAATTGTGAAAATATACATTAAAATAACAAGATTTTGATTTGTGATAAAATCTACAACAGTAGTTAAGTATCCACATATAGTGTAAAACTTATCTCATCATAAATCAAATATCTACCAACATCATTCCTTCTTTTAATAAAAATTGATTTTTCATGAAATCATAGATCCATCACTGCGTACTCCAACCCATTAGAAATGTGATCTTGAATTCTGACAACAGTTATACCGATACAGAATTACCAAATGCTATATTACAACCATGGATAATATACTTCCATTGATCTTGAATTTGGTAAACATACAGGGAAACTGCAGATATTGGCAGGTAACTTCAACTAAATCTGGAATTTACGCTCAAAAGTAATTAAAAGGTTGAAACAATTGGTATTAGTGGTTTTATATTGACCTGAAGATTAGCTTAAAAAAGGTTTAAAATACTTTTAAAGCTTATATTTTCAGGCACCCTATGTCTTTTATACGTGATTATGACCTTTTGTAAATTAAAATAGAAAATTCAGGCATGAATTTGACTACACTGTGTTTAAATACCGATCTTTAATGGCATAGCAATAAAATATAGAAGTATGGAAAATGTTCTAACAGTCAATAACATAACTAAGTATTATGGTAAAACCCTTGCACTTAATGATGTTTCCATATCAATTCCTCAGGGTAGTGTGTTTGGCATTCTGGGGCCCAATGGAAGTGGTAAAACGACCTTATTGAGTATAATATTAGACGTTTTACTGCCCAATGCAGGAGATTATAACTGGTTTGGCGAGAAAGATGGCAGGTCTAATGAAAACAGAAAAAAATTGGATCATTGCTTGAAACTCCCAATTTTTATCACTATCTGTCAGCCAAAGACAATTTAGAAATTACACAGGCAATCAGTGAAAGAGGAACCCCTGAAGACATAGCTCATGTATTAGAAACGGTTAATCTATTACATCAAAAAAACAATAAATTCAGCACATTTAGCCTTGGAATGAAGCAGAGGCTTGCAATTGGCGGGACTCTATTAGGATATCCGCAGGTACTTGTCTTGGATGAACCGACCAATGGACTTGATCCTGTAGGAATTGCAGAAATAAGGAATCTGATTAAAGATCTTTCTTCGAAGGGAATTACCATCATCATGGCCAGTCATTTACTAGATGAAGTGGAAAAAGTTTGTACTCATGTAGCAATTCTAAAAAAAGGAACACTTTTAACTGCCGGTAACGTAAATGAGGTACTCGTAAATGAAGAAATTGTTGAAATCAGTTCATCTAAAATAGACGAACTAGAAAAAGCTTTATCTAACTTCAGTGGGTTTACAGGGCTTAAAAGAGAAGGCAAAAGCATACTTCTAACATTCCCATTTGGTCAAGCAGACCTTGAAGCATTAAACCGTTTTTGTTTTGATAATAATATCATATTAAATCAATTGATTTTAAGAAAAAAGACATTGGAAGCTAAATTTTTTGAATTGACAAATCAGTAACATTTCAATAAACTATCATGAATACTCTCTTAAAAATAGAATGGCTCAAAATTAAAAAATATCCTGCTTTCTGGTGGATGATTGGAATTGTTGCATTGACATACCCCGGCATCAATTATATGTTTTATAATATTTATGAAAGCATAACTGCCAGACAAGATATGGCGGGTAATGTAGCAAAGTTTTTATTAGGGAATCCATTTGCCTTTCCCGATGCCTGGCATTCGGTTGGCTTTTTTTCTTCCTTCTTTGGAATTGTACCTGCGCTTTTGATCATTATGCTTGTTTGCAATGAATATACCTATAAAACGCATCGTCAAAATATCATAGACGGTTGGAGCAGGAATCAGTTTATTCATGCCAAAATGATTGATGTATTTATCATCAGTTTTTTAGCAACAGTATCCTTTACGATTGTTGCCTTCATTTTTGGAATACACTATTCAGATGCCATTCATATGGGCAGGTGGGCAGAAGAATTACAATATATTCCTCTTTTCTTTTTACAGACCTTTTCGCATTTAAGTCTTGCATTTCTTTCCGCATTTCTGTTAAAAAGGGCATTCATTTCCCTTGGATTATTTGTTTTTTATTCTCTTATTATTGAAAACATCATTAAGACTTATTTTACAATTAAAGGCTGGAGTATTCGTGAATTTCTTCCATTTGAGATATCGAACAGGCTATTACCAATGCCAAATTTTCTTGGTAAAATAGATGCCGGCTCAAACAAAGAATATCTGGAAAGTTTAAGAAACATCAACATGCATATCCTGTATACCATAGTATTAACTGCAGGAATATGGCTTTTATGTTATCGTGTGAACCGAACAAGAAACCTATAAAGAAATCAATTTCAAAAGAGTTTTAAAAAAGTAACCATGAAAATGAATTTTTTCATGGTTACTTTTTTTATTTGAATACCTGATCAATCGTTGTATACTTAAATTGAAATCCGGCTTCTTTTATTTTTATATTATTGACAGTCGTACTTTTCAATAATTCTACACTCATTTCACCTATTATCAAATTAAGAAAGAAGGATGGGATCCTTATGGCAACATAAAATTTTCCGCAAATGTATTTTGCAAATTTTTTAACCAGCACGATTTGAGATACGGGATTTTCAGCAACACCATTATAAACACCGTTTACATTTTCATGATCAATTGCATATTTGAAAATGCCACATAAATCATCTATCTGTATCCAGCTAACAATTTGCTTTCCATTTCCAAATATGGCTGCAATTTTAAATCTCAATAATTTTTTGTATTCCAGAAGTACGCCCCCTTTTTCTGAAAGTACAATTCCAATTCTGATATAAACTTTTCTTATGGGAAGACTTTTTAAAGCATCTAAACTTTTTTCCCAAAGCAGGCAGGTATTCCCTAGAAATGAAAAATCAGAAGGAGAATCTTCGTCGAACCCCGAAGAATTATCAAGGTTATCCGAACCATACCAACCTATTGCAGAAGCAGAAACAATAGTTTTAACTTTATTCGGAATTTCATTTAAAGCCTTAGCAATTAATTTACTGCTGTTAACACGACTTGCTACAATTTCATTTTTCCAGCTCTCTGTCCATTTACGTTCAGAAACACCTGCACCAGCAAGATGTATGATAGAATCAGCTTCACGTATGGCAGATGGGTCTATATATCCATTTTCAATATCCCATTTTGCATAAGTGATACCGTCAAGAGCAATTTTATACTTATCAGGATTTCGTGTAAGGATAATAACCTGATCACCTTGCTTTACAAGCATTTCTGAAAGACGATTTCCAATGAGACCTGTACCTCCTGTTATTAATATCACTGACATAATAACTGTGTACAACAGAAAAATGGAAAAATGGTTGCATTTCTATTCGACTCCTACAGAAAACATTTCAAAATGGCAACTAATCAGGATTTTTACCTTCCATGAATTTATTTATTGTAGAAATATGGGTATTGTTATTTTCATCCTTATTGACCGTGTATTTACTATAAAAATTTTCAACTGATGCCAGGGTATTGCCCAATACGTCCAAATTCTTTCTTATATAAGCAGGGACTGTATCATACTCGTTATTCGGGTCATTTGAATTCATGTTATAAGACAAACTTCTCAGTTTTTGAATTCTTTCTATTTGCTTCTTTCTTTGTTCTTCAGCTAATGCGATATCAATATCACTAATTTCCTCTTTTTGTTTGGTCATTTCAACCGGTGCTGCCTGTATTTCTTTTATAATTTCTTCTTTTGAAGACTCTGGCTGTATATTTTCCACAAAATGAAGTTCCAACTGAGGTTCATTATTCTTTACATCCATAATTTTAGAACCGGATTCTTTCTGTTCCTCATAAATATTCAATGGTTTAGAAAGGAAATTATGTTCCTCTTTTTGAAAATTTGTATTTCCAGACATTTTGAGCGTCTGTCTTTCCCCATTTTCTTTTGAAAGGCTATCATCAGATCCAGCTTCCGCTTTTGGCATAAAACCTTCAGTTGCAGTTATATCTAATTCAAAATGAACGATTTCCTCTGAATCACCATGAGAAGATGTTGGTTTAACAGCCACAATTGCATTATGATCAACAATATCTATGATACTCATTGTTGGCTCCATGGGATCTACAACCGGCTCTGCAATTAAATCATGATTGGTATCTACAGAAAGTTGCAGGTCGTTTTTGGGTTCTTCACCTTCAACTTGTAATGTCATCACTATTTTTTCATCGGCCTTCTCTATTTTTTTGGTCTCTACAGGTTTTGCAAATGGATCTTTTGAATCAAATCCAGTTGCGATCAATGTAATACCTATCTTTTTTTCTAAAGTATTATCATAACCCATTCCTACTATGACATCCGTATTTTCACCAGCCTGCATTCGCAGATAATTATTAATAATTTCTACTTCATCCATTGTACATTCATCATCACCATCAGAACTATTGATATTGATCAATATCCATTTTGCTCCTTTAATTTCATTATCATTAAGCAGTGGAGATGACAATGCATTTTCTATGGCTTTGATCGCCCTGTTTTCACCTTCTTCCTCCGCTTTTCCCAGTATTGCTACGCCCCCATTCTTCATTACAGTGCAAACATCTGCAAAGTCAACAATGATATGCCCGCGGCTATTGATAATATCAGTAATACACTTTGCAGCAGTTGCCAGTACATTATCAGCCTTGGAAAAGGCTTCTTTCATCTTTAAATTACCATATTGCATCCTCAATTTATCATTACTGATAACAAGAAGTGTATCTACATAGGGTTTCAATTGTCTGATGCCTTCTTCTGCCTGTAACATTCGTTTAGGCCCTTCAAAACCAAAAGGTGTAGTTACGATCCCTACTGTTAAAATACCCAGTTCCTTGCAGACTTTTGCAACAATAGGGGCGCCACCTGTTCCTGTACCGCCGCCCATTCCTGAGGTAATAAACACCATTTTAGTATTCACTTCCAGGATACTTTTGATTTCCTGTAACGACTCTTCTGTTGCTGCCTTTCCAACTTCAGGATTAGCTCCAGCACCCAGCCCCTGTGTCAAATGTGGACCAAGCTGGATCTTATTCAATACATTACTTTGTTCAATTGCTTTGGCATCTGTATTACAAATTATAAAATCAACACCCTCAATATGCTGTGTATGCATAAAGTTAACTGCATTGCTACCTCCACCTCCAATTCCAAGAACCTTGATAATTGAAGACTTCTGCTTCGGATGATCGAAGTGAATCATACTTTCCATTTTAACGATTAGTAAGAATTATATAGGATATTCCCAGTAGTATCTTCAACTTAAAAAATACTATGGTTTTATTTTAAATGACGCGGTCTTCCTCTTCCTTGAACAAATCAATCAAGTTATTTTTGAATTTATCCCAGAATTTCAATTTGCGTTGCTTGATATCTACACCTGCAGGTTTTATCTCCTCCTCCTTTGATATAGTTTCCTTCTCGACATCCTTTTTTGAAATTTGAATGTTTCGAAATTTTTCTGAAAAATTCTTATAGTTATGTTCATAATCACTATAACCCTTTAAAATCAGACCAAGACATGTAGAGTACATGGGTTTTTTCAATTCTTCAATATGATTAGGTGCCAAATGTTCATTGGGTAAACCAATCCTGGCATTCAGGTGTGTGATATACTCAGTCAACTGTTTTAAATGTTTAAGCTGAGAACCTCCTCCAGTTAAAATGATTCCCCCATTCAGGGCCTTGTTGTCCAGACCAATCTGTTTCAAATGATAATCCACAAAATCGAGGATCTCTGTCATCCTTGCCTGTATGATTTGTGACAGATTTTTAACACTGATTTCTTTCGCAGGCATACCTTTTAAACCCGGAATGGTAATGTAGGCATTTGCCTGAGCCTCTTCAGCTAAAGCAGAACCAAACTGCACTTTCATGGCTTCTGCCTGACTTTTCAATACACCTAATCCCATTCTGATATCATTCGTAATGTTCTCGCCACCAAATGGAATTACAGCTGTATGTTTCAGTATTCCCTCATAAAAAACTGCCAAATCACTTGTCCCCCCTCCGATATCCAGTATTGCTACACCCGCTTCCATATCTACTTCGCTCATCACTGCACTAGCACTGGCCAATGGTTGCAAAACAAGATCTTTTGTCTTTAATCCACTTTTTTCAACAGCCCTGTTTATATTCCTGATCGCATTTCTGTCACCTGTTATAATATGAAAATTCGCTCCCACTTTTACACCATTAAAGCCAATTGGTTCTTTAATGTTCTGAATATTGTCTACGTGGAAATCTTGTGGGATCACTTCAATTATTTGATCCCCTGCAGGTATAAAGGTTTTTTTCTGATTCTCAATCAGTAAATCAATTTCCCAACTTTGAATTTCATTATCAGGTTCCTGACGTACAATATCACCTCGCGTTTGCAGACTTTTTATATGATGACCGGCAATACCAACATAAACTTCATTGATTT
>Ga0364859_10285_pt1 | contig 32819 bp, 24 predicted proteins | sample ExccelAu500001D3_FD_206911 | JGI IMG/M metagenome (GOLD analysis project Ga0364859, IMG submission 206911) | Enriched cells from Trout Bog Lake Hypolimnion, Wisconsin, USA - BchlTB.Aug20.5000.01 .D3 | ecosystem: Environmental > Aquatic > Freshwater > Lake > Hypolimnion/Profundal zone | place: USA... | reverse complement strand
TGGCTTTTGTCGGCTTTTGGAAACCCGGAAGCCGTTTTTTGGAAAAATTCCGGGTTCGTTCTGGTTTGGATGAAAAAGTGGGCACGACTTTACAACCGGGGCAATCGTTTGTGCAAAGGAGCCTTCTCCCCCTTCGCCCCCTCCGGAGAGGGGCATTAATTGTTGCTTTGCGAAAATTAATCGGCACAACATGTTTTAAAGTTTTGAACCGGTATGGTTTCAAACCTCATTTTGCTTTCACCTATTTAGTTAACAGGCCGGGCGGCATATATTCATGAAAATTCACCGCGTTCTTGCCGCTTCGGTAGCTACGGCACTCAAACAAATTTTATTAGAACATCTTCAGGCGGATACCACAGTCGCAACCCTGCTGGTGTCGAACAGTCGCTGGGGCTCGCGCGACAGAAACTTTATAGCCCAGAACATTTACCAGATAGTAAGATATAAAAGACTGTATGAATATGTTATTGATGAGGATCTTTGGGGTGAGTCTGCCATTTGGCGGGCATTAGGGGCTAAGTTGATACTGGACGGCCTGGAGTTACCAGCCTGGCCTGAGTTTGAATCACTGAAAAAAGAAGAGATAGCGGACAGATTTGAATCTGCTCAACAAATCAGAAAAATAAGAGAATCGATTCCCGATTGGCTCGACGAGCTGGGGGTTAAAGAGCTGGGCGAAGCCTGGGAGGAGGAGATCAGCGCATTGAATACCCCGGCCAAATTCAGTATCAGGGTCAATCTGCTAAAAACGGATGCAGACTCAGTAAAGCAGCTTTTTACTGAAGAAGGAATTCCTTTTTCAGAAAACCCATTAGCGCCTGAAGCGCTTATCATTGAGGCGCGTAAAAACTTTAGAAATCATGCCGCTTACCGGAAGGGCTTTTTTGAGATACAGGATATCTCATCGCAACTGGTTGCTCCGTTGCTGGATGCAGAACCCGGTATGAACGTGATAGACGGCTGTGCAGGTGCCGGAGGAAAGACGTTGCATATAGCAGCCCTGATGGAAAACGAAGGCGAGATACTGGCTATAGATGTTCATCCAAAAAAATTGGAAGAACTTTCATACCGGGCCAAACGGGCCGGCTGCACCATAGTTAAAACGATGGAAGCAGAAAAGCTCACGAATAATTTCCAGGCCCGGCTCAACAGTTTTGCCGACCGGATACTGCTGGATGTTCCATGTTCAGGCCTTGGGGTGTTAAGAAGAAAGCCCGACGCCAAATGGAGTTTAACTGCCAGGTTCATTGCCGAGCTAAAAGTGACCCAGGCTGAGATACTGGATGAATATGCTCCCATGCTAAAACCCGGTGGGATAATGGTCTATTCGACCTGCAGCATTCTGCCCGGCGAAAACGAATTACAGATACAGGCCTTCCTGGCAAAAAATAAAGGAAAATTTGAATTAATAACAGAAAAACGAATATCAGCAGCCCGCTCCGGCTTCGACGGGTTTTATATGGCCAAACTACAAAGAGTTTAGGCCCTGTAAATCCAGTTGCAACTATTGTAAAATATCTATGCAATATCCTGCCAGCAGAGTTAACAAATAATTCGTTGATTTTCATTCGCACATCCAACTTTTTTATATTTTTAGTGCAGCAACAAAACCCATAGATTTGAAAATATCTACCCCACTCATTTTTATCATGCTTTCGGTCTTGTCGGCAGCTTTACCGGCCCAGGATATTCACTTTAGCATGTTCTATGCCAGCCCTCTTACCCTGAACCCCGCAATGACAGGGGCTTTTGATGGAACGTACAGAGCTGCGGTCATCTACCGCAACCAGTGGCAGAGTGTTTCAACGCCTTACAACACATTTGCGGCGTCATTTGATATCAAGCTTTTACAGGACAAGCTGAAGAACGACATATTTGCTATTGGCGGCCTGGTGCAAAGCGACCAGTCGGGCGATGGAAAGCTTACTTCGACCAGTGCCATGGTTTCAGCGGCTTACCACAAGGGACTGGACAAGGGACATAAACATTTTCTTGGCCTGGGTGCTCAATTTGCCTTTACACAAAACAGTCTCAAGTTTCAACAACTCGCGTTCCCGGATCAGTTTACGGGTAGCGATTTCAACCTGAATCAAAGCAACGGCGAAAACATATCCAAGCCCACTATCAATTACTTCGACCTCAACATGGGTATTCTTGAGCAGTCAACTTTCAATGATATTGTGAGCAATATGATAGGCGCATCGTTCTATCACCTGGCCGAGCCGAAGGAATCATTTTTGGGTCAGAATGTAAAGCTCTCGAACCGTTTTGTGGTGCACGATGGATTAAGAATAAGAGCTTTCCAGAATTTTTATGTTTGCCCTAATTTCATTTTTCAATACCAGGATAAAGCACAGGAAATAAACCTGGGCTCTGCTTTTGAATACCATATACCCGGCAAAAAATCGGAAACGATAGCCAGTATAGGCGGGTGGTACCGGATAGGGGATGCTGCCATTGTTACCGCAGGGTTGGAATACTATAAAGTTCGTGCCATGTTTGCCTATGATATCAATACCTCATCGCTTAAACCCGCAACTAACGGCCGGGGAGCCTTTGAACTGGCGATCATATATACCGGCATTATCAAAACCAAAACCCTGAACTACCCAATTTTGGTTCCGTGCCCGATGATGTAAAATTTATTGTCAACAAAATTGATCAAGCGATAAATCAGAACGATGTTTTTAAAAAAGACCCTTTTACTTTCCATATATATATTATCGCTGCTGGTATGTTTTGCCGGAAGTGGTAAGGGAGACAAATTCGACACCAAGTTGTATAAAAAGGAGGCCGATGCTTCGTTCAAAGAAGGAAGCATCTTTTCCGCAGCTGACCTTTATGCCAGGATATTACAACATGACTCAACCGAAACTTCTGTTCTTTACAACCTGGCCGAATGCTATTACCTGGCCAAAGATTATTACCTGGCTGCCGAATATTTTAAGCGCTCGTACAAAGCTGACCCCATCAAAAATGCCACCTCCCTTTATTATCAGGCATTAACCACTAAAATGCAGGGAAGATATACCGAGGCCATTCCGCTCTTTAAGCAATTCATTAAAGCATATACGGGCGATGACGCTGTAAAAATGAAGAAATGGGCCCACGTTGAAATTGACGGATGTAATTTTGCGTTGAAGGAATCGAAGCCCGACCCATCGGTTAAATTTACTCACCTGGGCCATGAGGTCAATTCAAATTATGCCGACCAGGCTCCGGCATTGCGTGATGACGAACTTTACTTCTCTTCCATTCACTCTGACACCGTGATCACGATGAAATCGGATAAAAGCGATGCAAAAAAGGAAGGGAATTTAATGAAGCTTTACACCAGCAAGGTAAGCGGAGATACCTATGCTCCGGCCGAGCAAATAAAAACATTCAGCCAGAAAGGCAAGCACATTTCGAATGGTTCGTTCAACGAAGACGGTACCAAATTTTTCTACACCATTTGCGATGGACTGCTAAAGCCCAAATGTGATATTTACATGAGCCAGTTAGATGGCACTGATTGGGATAAGGGAAAACCATTGAATGCCGAGATCAACCTGGCAGGTTGCACCAATACCCAACCCTACCTGGCTAAAAACCCGAACAATACTGAAACCTTATATTTTGTGAGCGACCGTGACGGAGGCAAAGGTGGGTTGGATATCTGGTATTCGGTGATGAATAAAAAGGGAGACTTTTCTACCCCTAAAAATGCCGGAGGCAAAGTAAATTCAGACCGCGATGAAAGGTCGCCATATTTCGATTCAAAAACAAAAACACTTTATTTTAGTAGCGAAGGCTGGATAGGTATGGGAGGGTTGGATGTATTCAAAGCCCAAAGTAGTGGTGGCGAAAAATTCAGCAGTAATCCTGAAAACCTTGGGGCTCCGTTCAATTCACCATGCAACGATTATTATTTCAGATACGGCAAATCAAGTAAAGAAGGTTACCTGGTATCCAACAGACCTGGCATTTTTTCGGTGCGCGGAAAAACCTGCTGCGATGACATTTTTACATGGGCTTATGTTTCACAAATATACCTGGCGGTCAAGACCCGGGTTTTTGATGATGCTACAAAGGCCCAGTTGGCTTCGGCGGTAGTTAATCTTTCTTTGCAAAGTCATAATACCAGCGAATCCGATGTAATAATCGGCACCGATACTTCTTCGGCCGATAACAGTATTTTATTCAACCTGAAACAGGAGAAACTGTATAAAGTATCAGCAGCACTGAATGGTTATTTTGCCAATTCACAGAGTTTCAGCACGGAAGGAATAAGTAAAAGCGATACCCAAACGGTAGACATCTATCTGAAAAAGCTGGAAAAAGGGAAGGCCTACAGGCTCAACAACATTTATTACGATTTCGACAAAGCCGATTTGAGGCCTGCATCAAAAACAACCCTCGATACCCTTTATCGCATCTTAGTTGAGAACCCACGGATCATTATTGAGTTAAGCTCACATACCGATTCGCGCGGAGATGAGAATTATAACCTCAACTTATCGCAACGACGTGCTGAGAGTTGTGTTAATTACCTGATCAATGAAAAGGGCATACCCAAGGAAAGAATTTCGGCCAAGGGCTATGGCAAAAGCAACCCGCTTGAGGATTGCAGCAAATACCCTGATTGCCCGACCACTCAAAACGGCGATTGTCCTTGTCATCAGCAAAACAGAAGAACAGAATTTAAAATTATAGGCGAACTGGATGCAAAGCTTAACTACGATAATGAATAAATTATTTATGCCATCAACACTACGCAGGGCAGGCTTTTTAATGCTGTTGGCAATAGTATGCCTTGGGGCATCAGCCCAACAGCAGATACTGCTTTTTACAGAGGGCTTTGACAATGGTCCATCCTCATTTGTGATAGACTCTAATGCGATAGGTTTAAACACAGGTAAGAACGACTGGATAATCAACAATCAATTTATTGGTGCGCCCACCTATCCTAACACTCCCAATGAGGACAGCGTATTAAGTGGCACCATCAACAACGCTCCTATTTCGAACTATTTGCATATACATGATGTCAACGCCCCAACAGTTGCAGATGCCAACTGGAATCCGGCGAACGGCAGCGACAGATTTGCTTATGTCGGCAGCCCGTTCTGCACGTTGGGTCTGACTGACGTGGTTTTCACTTTCTTCTGGATAGGTGAAGGTGACAGCACGGCCTATGGTCGGGTATATTATACCGCCGATGGAGGTCCATGGATCCAATGCGGACAGACAAAATACAACGATGCCTCATTATGGACTTATGAAGCCATTCAGAATCCGAACTTCAATAATGTCCAGAACCTACAATTCGGATTCAGATGGGTGAACGCCGGTGGCGATACTACCAAAGATGTTTCCTGGGGGATAGATGATGTGTTGGCCGTAGGAACTTATGATAATGTGAACAACCCGGTAACCATATCTATCACCTCCATTACACCTGATACCGTTTGCCAAAAGGATAATATTTTAGTGGGCTGGTCACTAAGCGCTCCTTTGTGCGATGGCACCTATGATATTAAGCTGAGCGATAGCATCGGTAGCTTCAGCCATCCTATTGACGAGGGGGTTTTTGATATTTTTTCACCGCAAACCAGTGGATTCATTTACATACAGGCACCGAATAACGTTGAGGGCAATTGCTTTAAAATAACGATTACCCGGTTAGCCCCTACCCCAGTCATTACCAGTGACACCTCGATCTGTTTCGCGATACATCACTGCCCTGTTTCCATTGTAACTGATGGAGCCCCCGTGATGCAGGATGCAGATACTACCTGTGTAAAGAGTGCAATTGATATTTCTTTCAATTCATTCGGTAATTTCAACGCAAATAATATCTACTACGCCCAGATATCAGATAGTAATGGAAGTTTTGCCCATGCTGATACCATCGGGCATCTTACCAGCAGTAATTCCTTTCCGGGAATGCCCGGAACAGTCAGCGGGCTGATACCGGCCAGCCTGCCTCCGGCCTGCGGTTATTACATCCGCATTGTTTCATCCAATCCCGCTTCTGACGGAACAGTTATTGGGCCATTCTGCCTGACTGATTGCGATGTAACGACGAATAATACACAGGACATTCATGTGTGCATTAATTATCCAAATGCGACAGATACAGTGCCTCTCAATATAGCGATAGACCAGTGGCCTCCGGGCGCGAGATACGATACCTGCAACAACTGGACCATTGAATTGCTGGATATGATGACCTTCGGGGTGGTCAATATTGGCGGTTTGGGTGTTTATCACGACAGCATCAGTGGAACGTTCAGCCTGATAGTAGGACCATTGGCGACATTGCCTGTTGCTCCCGGCTCATACTATATGCGCATCCTCAGCAACTGCTCAAATGAACCATGGAATGAAACGGGTACGGTTATCCGCATCACCATTGGTGCGCCCAGTTCAACTCCGGTTGTCATATATAGCCCTGACCCGGATTCTGTGTATTGTAACAACGCCGGGCTGCTGACCTTGTATGTATTGCCTTATAATCCTAATTCCATCTATTTCTTTAATAGCAATCTGTTCAATAACGGTTTACCGATACAGGAGCCAGGGAATGAATTCCTGGGCAATATGGCAGGTGCACCGGTTGGTAATTATGTATTCTATGCCCGGGAGGAGAATTTCGGATGTTATGGTCCAAATTCGGCCCCTTATAACTATGTGGTAACTACCACGCCTAAAATTCACTTATCGGGGCCTAAGAGAGTCTGCCAGGGAGATACGGGAGTTTTTGGTGCTACATTTGTACCGGCAACTTATTACACCTGGGCCGCATCACATGGTGTTACCGTATTACCCAATTTGCTGGGTAACAATGAAGCCTATTTCCTTTTCGATTCATTAGGAACCTACCATATTTATGGAAACTCGTTGAATAGTTGTGGTAATGGAGCTGATTCATTGACTGTGCAGGTTTACTCATTGTTCACGGTTAATGCCAAACCCGATAAGCTGGTTTGTACCGGCGATTCTGTATCGTTAACCGCCAATGTTCCGCCATATCCTAAAACCTTTATTTCGCTGGATTCCTCTACATCCGGCAACCAGGGCGGCATGTTTAACATCTATGCGCATCACGATATCATTATCGATTCTTTTGCCGTTTCTTTCAGAACACGTACACCGAATACTACCACACAGATATATTCGAAACGCGGAAGTTATCGCTCCTTTGAACAGACTCCTGGCGTTTGGTCGCTGCTGGCATCGAGTACCATTGCCAATCCTGCTCCTATATTAAGCAAGACGGTCATTCCGGCCGAATTAAACAAAACAATACTTACCGGAGACACTGTCGCCTTTTATATTACCACTACCAATACACCGGTAGTAAACGAAGCCTACGGCAACGGTATAGGCATACAACAAAACGTGATGTTTAAAACAGATGGCTTTATAGACTTTGAACAAGGCTGTGTAAATGCTTATCCGTTTGGTGCACACACAGGGCCCAAAGTATTGGATGTGACCGTTTATTACCGCACTAAAGCCGGCCTTCATTATATCTGGAATAATGGGGATACCACCTCTACCATTAGTTTCATTCCAACGCAATCAGGCGAATACTTTGTTCATGTATACGATACCACCGGTTGTACCAATCACGATAGCGTTCATGTAACCGTAGACACCTTACCAAGAGTTTATGCAGGACCAGACACCCTTGTTTGTCCTTACGTTAATTATATAATGCAGGGAACAGCCAGCCCAACGGCTTCAGTAGTATGGCAACCTGGAACCAGCCTGAGTAGTGATACAACATCCCTGGCCGTATTTAATGCCAACCAGGGACACGAATATGTATTGATAGCCACGAACCCGGATGGTTGCAAAAACACCGACACCGTGAGCATAACAGTAAACCCTTTATCGGTGAGCGCAGGATTGGATACCACCCTTTGTTTTGGAGACGAGACATATGTGCTTACAGGGGTAGCGTCCAGCGATAGCGTTGTATGGTTCCCATCGATAGGGTTAAGTGCCGCCAATATCCTGAACCCGACATTTATTGGAACACAAACAACCCTATATCAGCTACAGGTGACCGATGCCTCAGGGTGTAAACTAAACGACACCGTGATCATTACAGTGGAATATTGCAACGCCTATATCAAGGTTCCGCAAGCGTTTACCCCGAACGGTGACGGCACCAACGACCATTTTACGGTTTTCGGAAAATACATAGCCGACTATCAGATCAAAATATACAACCGCTGGGGTGAAGAAGTTTATTCTTCAACCGATATTAATGAACTGAACGACCTGGGAAGAGGGTGGGATGGGACATACAAAGGTAAGTTGCAGGACATCGGAACTTTTGTGTATTACGTAACAGCTAAAGATATGAATGGAAATAATATCTTTAAGAAAGGAAATCTGACGTTGATCAGGTAAACAGATTTAAGTTAAAAAGGGAAAGAAAAAAATCATACCTTTCAAAACAGTTCATTAAGAATACAAAATTAAATGTATCTGTTGAATCTCCCCCAGTTTGACAGAATCTATAACCCCTAAACCACCACACGCCACCCATGCGTATAGCCATAGTGTTGATGCTATGCTGTCTTTCATCATTCATGAGAGCGCAAAATGACACCTCCGTGTTCACCAAACAAAAGGAAGTAGCTACCAGCGATTATGTTTTTTTGGTGCCTGCCCAATGGAAGAACATTCCAGGTATAGACATTTCCTCAAAAGACCGGAAGTTCGATCTTTCAGGTGTGGGTTTACCTGAAGAATATAACCACACCCCGGTAACTGCTACGTTGATTTTACGTAAGTACGAATGCACTAAGATTGCCACTGCCGAAGATTACATTATAACTGAATTGACCTCATACCCCGACCGTGTGACCGAGCCCGGTCATAATTACCTAACCGACTCGCTTACAATTTTAAGCGGCGAGAAAGCCACTTTATACTCCACGCGCTTTTTTCGCAGGACCAAAGTATTCAATTACTCCAGGTATGACCTGATCGTTTACTCTCAAAAAAGAAGAGCAGCCTATATGTTCACTCTGACATTTCAGTACCGCGACCATACCTATGCTTTTGAAGCTGAAAACAAACTCAGGCAATATGCCCTCAGATTTTTCGGCAACATTTTACTCAGATAGTATTACCTTCTTTACTTCAGTTTATACTAAGGGGTAATGTTTATTTTAAAACATCAAAAGCGTAACCAACTACAATAACTATCGTTCAATATATTACCAGAGAGTGTTGATTCTGTAGATTTAAATAGACCTAACAGCGTTATATACACCTGATTGAATAAAACTTGATACCTGCATCCATGATAATCCATTCAATTTTGTAGCTAAATACGTTCACATGAAAAGTATGACTTTGGGAATTATGTTGCTTTTTTTAGTGAAGCTTGGGTCAGCTCAATATTCCCTCACGTTCTGTGAGAATGTAAATAATGATGGAAAGCCTCTGCGCCCATCCAATTCATTTATGATAAGCCCGAGAGGCAGTGCGCTTAAGTTTTTGGTTAAGGCAGACGCCGGATTCAAAACTGAGAAGATGGACTTCAAGATATTCTACATTAACGATACTGGCCGGGAGGAGGAAATATCAAAACTGGGACAAAAAGTTCAGCCCGACTGGAACTACACATGGAAAGAGGTTGTATTTTTTGATTCAGGCAATTACAGAGTAAAAGTCTATAATTCAAAAGGAGATTATCTCACTTCAGCAAATGTAAATGTGAAGCAGTAACAATCACTTCATAAACGATAAAGGCATTCATTAAAGGGTGCCTTTATTGTTTGTATCCTGATTCCTAAATAAAACGCTCTCCTACTTATTCGCCTTGCATGCATCAGGGGTCATTTCAGCTATCCATCTGGTAATAAGCTCAAGCCCTTCCTGATGCACCAAACCTCGGCCCAATTCTGGCATCTTAATTCCGGGATCAACGGAGCCCAGGCGATAGGTCATAATAGATTTTTCAGGACTGCCGGGGATGATATCATACAAACGATTACCCGTTCCTTTCCCCGCTGCCACAGGCGACTTACACAAACCAAGATTCTGAAGGTTAGTGTTCTCCAGATTGAGATGCAGGCCCGATGTGTATGCTGGCCCTTTAGGATTATGACAATGCCCGCAATTAACATCCAAATAGGCCCTGGCCCGGTCGTGGACTGAATACTTCACCGAATCTGACCAGTTGGCAAGCCTGGGTGATTCCTCAGGGGTGGCCGGAGAGTGAACTAGTATACCCATCCTTTTCAAATGGGTCAGCTCATTTTCAGTTACGTTATCAAACGCTACGTCACGGTTAAGATTCCTGACCTTAGGGCCGATAGGAGTAATAGTTGTGCTGTTATTCCAATGACAGCCCTTGCACTGATTTTTGTTTGGTATAATGTAGTCTGCTTCTCTTTTGCTCCCGTCATAATGAACCCATGATATTCTTTTGATATCTCCCGCATTTTCAAGGGTTGCCTCCGTCTGCTCATCATTCCAGACATAGTCCAACGCATCCCAACCATCCTGGCGATGAACCAGCAGGCGCGTTTCCATAATTCTTTTTGGTCCACCGGCCTCCCTGAAGTCGTTCGGATAATAGAAGTTCTTGATAAGACAGCAGCCTACCGGAAACGGAAGCGTCGCTGTGGTGTCATATTCTACCGTTTTTCCCTCAGGTATATACATAAACCTCGACTTCTGAGCGTAGTCGGTAAACAACGGGGTATTCAGTTCATAAGGTATCACCCTTGCATTTGGCTTCAAACTACTCATCATACCCGCGAAGAAGTTGTATTCCGACAGCTTTCCGAAAGGCTTCTGAGCCACATCCAGAACCACCGCAGTGCTCGTTTTAATATTACAGCTTACCATGTAAAGAATAAAAAAAGCTGGCAGCAGCACCACAACAAATCTTCTCCAAACTAACTTCATGGCTTATAATTTTGGATTACAAAGTTGTACTAATTGAATGGCATGTCAAAGCGGGTCGACACAGAACTATTCAAATTGGCAAACAACATAACATTCAAACAGCTGGCATAATATCAAAGTTCATTCAGCCGGAACCCTCACTTGTATAAACTAACAAAGGCCCTCGAATGAGAGCCTTTGTTGTTTTATTACAGATCAACTATTTGTGAGAAACAGTCAGACGTTTAACAGCCGAACCTTGATTGCTTTGAACTTTAACCAGGTAAACACCGCTCGATAAAGCGCTAACATTCATGTCAACATTAGTAGTACCGGCCTTGTATTCAGAAACAGGCATCACTTCTTCGCCAAGAACATTATAAACACTTAGCTTGAAATCAGGGGTAGCATTTCCTTCCAATGAAAGAGTTACCCTTCCGTTAGCAGGATTTGGGAACATATTGATACGTGAAGCGAATTCAATATCATTGATTCCGGTAACGGCAACCAGTTGGCAATGCTGAGCTGAACTACCGTAGGTATTGCTGGCAGTTAAACATACATTAAATGAACCGGCAGCAGTATATCCATGATAAGGATTTTGAACCACATCCGATCCTCCGTCTCCAAAAGTCCATGACCATGAAGTTGGGTTGTATAAACTAAGATCAGTGAACTGAACACCAAAACCTGATGATACAAAGTAGCTGAAGTTAGCTACCGGTGGAGAGGTAACAACCACAACACGGTTAGTAGTTGCGTAGATATTTCCTGCGGAATCTTCTGCGGAATAGCTTACATAGTAAGTACCCGGTACCGAATCAACCAGACCAGAACTGTTAGTAACAATATGCAAAATACCAGAGTGAGTACAAGCAGTATCCAGGTAGTTCAAAGTTGCACCGGCATCAGAATATGATGTATTTACAGGAAGATAAACTGTATCAGCACCATTCAGGCTAACGGTTGCTGTGATACCATTTGTAAAATCAAATGGGCTGAAGTTGATATTGCTTACATACCAGAATTGAGCAGGGTCGCTGCTTGAACCGGCATTAGCAGTATAATCTATCTGGGTCAAAACTACAGGGATGTTCCAACCTGTACTTTGATAAGGCAAAGCGATAGGAGAAACTGTAGGGTAGAAAGCGCCTTGTAAACTGGCCCCTTCGATATTACCTCCGTTAGGGAAGTTGGTCGTAGGTCCTCCGAATCTTGAATCTCCCTCGGTAAGGTTGATAGATGGAGTTGAAGTAGAGTGAACGATATCAAAACCTCTTACCCATAAATTAGGGAATTCATTGTTATCACCTTGTGCAGTATTAACATCAGTGGCAGACCAGAAGAAGAACAGCTTAGTTCCATCTGCACTTCTCGAAACAAGTGGACGGTTATCTTCAGTTAAAGGAGTTGCATCAGTTGTAGTGTTACCTCTGAGCGTTTGGATACTATCAACAAACACAGCAGCCCATCCGTTCCAGGTTGGAGTACAGCTATTGGTTGGATTAAGAGTAATGTCATAAGCAGTATAACCTGCACCAGACTCGATCGAGTAAGAATTACCGTTTCCAACAGTTGTAAAGAAGTGAGGATTTCCCAGGTAATCCACAGTCAGTTTACCCTGGAAACCGGTAGTTGGTATTCCTGAAGTAGTCAGACCTGTAGGATTGTTTCCCGGAGGAGGACCTTGGTATAAAGTAACCAGGTTAAGCGCAGCTACTACACCAGGAAGACTATCCAATGGAATTTGCATTGCATTGCTCCAGTGAGCACCACCATCTGTAGTATTCCAGAAGATCGGGTTATTAGAGCTATCGATAGGGTTAGTCGAAATATCACCCAAACAAGCTATCCATCCAAATTGACCGGTAGGGTCGAATGCGATATCAAAAGATTGAGCCGCAGTAATGATCACGCTATTAGCAGTGAATGAATCGAACTGCTGGTAAATTTCGTTGTAGGTCCAGTCAATGTCGCGGGTATTTGCATTCCAAACACCTTTCTCAACTATCACACCACGGGTGATGTCGTTAGAGGTAGTTGAAAACGTTCCGCTCCAGTCCTGATTAACAGCCCAGAAAACACCGGGTGCTCCGGCACAAAAGCCCGAAGCGATGTTAACAGCACCATTATTCACCGTATCAACATGAACATTGAATGTCGAACTGTCGCCTGTAAATTGGCCACGTCCGCGCATTTGTCCCATCCATGAACCGGTTGCAGTTCCTGTTGGAGGAGAGTTGTGCCATGTTCCCGAATATACCAGGTAAGCACTGTCAGGATTGTTGTTTCCGCTTCTGTTAAAGATAGCGCCCTGAGGAAAACGTCCGTGAGGATCGGTTCCTGCGTTATCGATAATGTCGCCGTTAGGAATAGTTCCTACGGTAAAAGGCCCAACGTTATTGCTCCAGGTATTTCCACCATCCTTAGAGAAATCATAAGAATACTGGGCGATATTACCTGTTGGACTAACCGTGTTGTCTGTTCTGTGAATGAAAGATACCAGGTCAATCTGACCACTGTTGTAACCGTAAAGCTGGTTACAGTTAAAGTTGGTAATGGTAAGCAGGTTACCTGCTGAACCAATGGCTTGTTCATTTAAAGTAGCTCCGTTTCCAAGGCTCTTTAAAGTATTACCATGGCGGGTAGTATTTGTGCGATGAGTATTTATTACGTGAGAAGTACTGGCAGCAGAAGTGTTACCCTGAGGGATCACTACAACTGGTCTGTCTTCTTGCATCGATTGTTGAATCCAGGAGTTTCCAAGTTTTTGTGGTCTGGCCGTAGGCGCCTGCGCACTGGAAATCTGAACTACGGCAGCTATTGCTGAAAGTAGTAAAAACTTTCTCATTTGTTAAATCGGTTTTGTTTAGTTAATTATTAGAGTCAAAAGTAAACGTTTTTTTCAATCGGGGTTAAGATGAGGCTAATATTTTGTCATGGAATTGTAAAAAAGCTCCACTCTTTTATGCCAAAATCACCTCTCAAAACAGGCAGAATCGCTCAATTTTAACACACCTCAACACCCGGTAATTTCGAACCCTTAAATCAGGATTACTTTTTCGGATTTTGACGTTCTGCAGCTTGCTTCTGTATATCGGCAAGCTTTTTCTGCCATGATGATTGAGCCTTCGGGTTCTTCTTGTTGTCTTCTATCTGTTTCCGGAGCTTTTCATCATTGATGAAGAACTTCTGAATGATCCATTGATGGGCGATACCCAACAAATTCTGCAACAGATAATAATAAGTAAGTGCCGCAGGGAAATCGTTGAACATGAACATTAGCAGCAATGGCATAAAATACGGCATGTATTTCATACCCGGTTGTTGGTTATTCATGGCATTCAGCTGGTTATTCATTACCGCCTGGCCGATAGAAGTTATCGTCATCAGGATGGTAAACAAACTGATGTGATTGAACGTGCTGCCAATGATAGGCAACGCAGTAGCCGAGAAACTTACTATTGAATCATAGCTCGATAGGTCCGTTGCCCACAGAAATGGCTGTTGCCTTAACTCGATGGAAGTCGGGAAGAAATAATACATAGCCATCAGAATTGGCATTTGTATCAACAGAGGTAAACATCCACCGAACGGACTCACGCCCGCCCTGCTGTATAGTTTCATCTGCTCCTGCCCTATCTTGGTTTGGTCATCACCATATTTTTCTTTCAAGGCGGCCAATTCCGGTGCCAGAATCTTCATCTTGGCTGAGCTCTCAATAGACTTGGCAGTAAGAGGGTGCAAAACAATCTTCAAAATAAGGGTCATCAACAAAATGATGATGCCATAATTCAAATGCACTCTGTCGAACCAGCTGAACACCCAAATAATGAAGCGGGTGATATAACGTATCCATGAGAACAGGAAGAAATCGGGACTCAGCTTGATAATACTTTCTACCTCTTTATTGATAGAAGCCAATCCGTTGTAACTGTTAGGCCCAATGTAATACTGAAAGTTATAAGATACGTTGCCACTATTGTTATATGGAAGTGTAAATCCTGATTCGTATTCCTTTACGTAACTGGTGTTGTCCTTACTAAAATGAGTCCTTAATTTACCATTTCTGAAATCGCCTTTGGGGCTAAACAAAGTAGTATTGAAAAACTGTTGCTTATACGAAACCCATTCCAGCGGAGCTTTTATGATCAGGCTATCACTCTCTTTGTCCTCACTTAAGTGGGTCACATCATTTTGATCATATCTGAAATACAGGGCCGAATATCTTCTTTCGAGCATTAGATTGTGCTCAAGCGGACTGAGGTAATTATCCCAGTTGATACCAATAAAAGTATTGTTGGCCGGTATTACAGTATTCAGTCCTACCAGGTTAACATCGTAGTTTAGCAGGTACGAATTTCCTTTCAGTGTAAACTTCTGTTCCAGGTATTTCCCTTCTCCGGCACTGGCTCGCAATGCAAACGATTTCGACGCATCGCCCGTAACGTTAAAGGTATCACCAACCGGTGCAAAGAACAGGTCCTTCGTATCAACGGTCTGGTTGTTCTCAATCGATAACTGATAACTTAAACTATTGGTCCTATCGGTAAACAAGATCAAAGGTTTCTTATCCCAGGTCTTGAATTTCTTAAGCTCAACACTTTTTATCTGGCCCCCCTTACTGGTAAGTGTTATTTTCTGCACATCATTTTCAATAACGAAAAGCTTTTCCTCGCCGGTTGCGGCAGTAGCAAAGGCTCCGAATTTTGAACTGGTAGTTGTGCTGTCCTTAACAACAGTGGCAGTTGCATTTGGCACACCGGCAGCAGCATGGGTAGTATCGTTCAAACTAACTACAGCTTCAGATGCTTTTTCTTTCGGTCTCTCGGGCTGAGACTTTTGTTGCTCCTTCTTTAAAGCCTGCTCCTCCTTGAACTTCTTATTTTGATAAAAAGAAAATACAAGCATTAAAACTACGATCAACACCCAACCAATAACCGTTTCTCTGTTCTTCATGGTTTATTCCATTTCAATACTGATAAAAGAGTTGAACAACTCCCGTGGCACCCTTTCGGGGCGCGCAAAAGTAAATAAATATTTGACTGATGACGGATGAGCCTGATTTAGATTTTAACCTTCTCTCAGCTATAGAAGGCCTTTATCCACAGGCCTCTACTTAAAATACCCTTCTAAAGCCCTCTTTTCCCAATCCGTCCACTTATTGGCGGCAAAAACCTCTTTGGCCAATTGCAGCTGTCCGGGCTTTTTGAGCAGGGCCTTTAATGACTTCATGGCCGGATTGCTGAGTCTGCTGTTAGTATAAAGGGCTGCATTGAAAAGGTTAAGTATCAAATCTTTATCGCAGTATCCGAGTTTTTCCAACAATTCCATAGCTCTGCCCCTGGTGCGGAATTCATATAAATTAGAGGTATAAGGAACCATTTGTTTGGCGTATTTATGGCCGTCCTTTGCCTCGGCCACAGTGTCCTTGGCATGTAAGTCAAGCCATGCAAGACGCACATTGTCGTTGATCCCTTTAATATCTTTAGTTTGCTCAAAATAATCACTGGCCTTGGCCGGGAAATGCTTAACCAGCTTTTTGAGGGCCATTTCGATATTCACATACGAACTATCAGTCAACATACTTTCAACATCTCTCTGAAGAACCTCAGGCACAGAGTCAAGATTTTCTAAGGCCGCCCTTCTGACTGAAAATTCCTTATCTCTCAAAGCCCTCGCAAAAAGCCCGAGGGTTGAAGGGTCCTTGTCTTTGGCTAATTGCTTAATGATCTCGTTTTGAATGGCAGAAAAGTTACCCTCATTATAAACCGCTATCAGCAGGTCGCGCTTTTGACCTATCCCAAAATCACGCAATCCAACCAGGGCGTCATACTTATCAATCATGTTTTTGGCCTTCACCAACTGCGAGCCTAACTCATCGAAACTCTTTTTAAAATCCACATTCTTCAGAATGTTCGAACCCGGATCGAAAAGCGTATAGTCCACCTCCACACCTCTTGGTGCACTTAAGTAAACAGTATCATTAGCATGGCTTAACCAAACCTTTTTGCTGGAGGACGACCCGTCTTTGTAATGAACTTCAAACACAACCGGCATTTTAAAGATACCGGTCAGGGCATCTGTCTTCTGGGTTTGAGCCACGTAAAACACCACATTATCTTTTAGTCGCTGGTATTTAACCGAGTAATCAGGTAAACCGGCTCTGAATATCCATTCATCAAAGAACCAATCGAGGTTAACACCGGCGGTCTCCATAAATGCCATCATAAAGTCGTTATTCGAAACGTTGGTGTAAGCGTGCTTGGTCAGATAATGAGTAATGCTGCGCTTATATACCGAATCACCAACCACATATCGCAGCATATCAATAACAAAGCTACCTTTCGGGTATACTCTCGCTGTTCCGCCGTGGGTATGGGCAATGGGGAAACGGTCATTCTTTTCAGCATTGATGGCCTGATTGGCCTCTCCTCTTTTAGCCCATTGATAGGCAGCCTCGCCATACATGCTGTGCATAAACTGCTTGGAGTAATACGTAGCAAAACTTTCGTGCAGCCAGTGATGTTGGCCGCTGTATTCGGTTATGCAATCGCCAAACCACTGGTGGGTCAGTTCATGTGCATCTACGCCTTCATACGAGCGCTCAATGGCACCACGGGCATCAGTCATATAAAAATCACCATAAACCGTTGCGGTAGTATTTTCCATAGCACCATACATAAAATCCTGCACAGGCACGTTGGCATACGTTGGCCACGGAAAATGAAAACCGGTTTCGGTTGAAAGGAAATCCATCATTTCACCAGCGTGTTTGTAAGTTGGCTCCACAGTTTCAGGCCGGTCGGCGTAGTAATACTCTCTCGAAACTACCCCGCTTTTACTTTTATAATCCTTGAAATTATACTTGTCAATACCGATCATCACCAGGTACGGCGACATCGGTTTATCCATGGCATAATGCCAGGTAACCGTGCCATCCTGGTTCTTCTTTTTCTTCTTCAAAACACCGTTCGAAACAACCGTGTAATCTTTATCAAATGTGATATTGGTTGACGTGATAAGCTTATCATCCACATCATCATAACAAGGTATCCAGAAACGGTTGTCTACTCCTTGTCCCTGGGTCCAGATTTGCTTCCGGGTAAAGTAATGATCGTTATCAGGGTTGGTCGCTTTCACGTTCCAGCCAATAAAATAAAGCCCTTTGCGGGGTTTGGCTTCATAACTAATTTCAAGGTGGTATTTCTTATTCCAATCCATGGGTTGCAGAAACCTGATGGTAAGGCCGGCACTATCTGTAGTAAATTTCACTTCCTGCTCATCTAACAATACCTTTTTGATATCAATGCCGGGAGCATCCAGAAACAAAGTATCTATCACATATTGAATAGGCCTTAGTTCGTATTTCACGTCGCCTATAACCTTCCCTTCGGTGGTATTAAACCTTACGTCCAGGTCCATTTTCAGAAAATCGAAGTTGTGCTCGCGAATTCTGCCTTCGGGGTCGCGCAGGTAAGTGATGGTCGTATCCTGCGCGGTTAAACGGCATGGTTGAAAAGCCGTGGCAGAAAGCGCCAAACAAAATACCCAAAAGGGAAAATGCTTTTTCATGTTCGGTTATTATTTATGAATTGATATCCCCGGCTTAATCCTTATCCTGGTTCACATCTCCAACACTCCGTTTCTTAAAACGAAGTTCAGAAGTAGTTTGCTTCTCATTCGACACCAGGTCCAATTCAACAGCATCCAAACGAGTGATTTTATACACCTGACCCGGCTTACTCTTATCCTTGCCCAACTGAAGTGTCAGCGAACTATCTTTCAGGGTATAGAAACCTTTTTCCCTCATACCGGCAACATCTGCCAAATAACCACCGGCCTCATTAAACTCCCATAACCAGTTACCCATCGACGAACCGGGAAGCGTAGTGCTTCCCACTTTCATTTGCTGTAATTGCCAAACACCTACCAGGTCCTTTTCAGCCTTGCTGTGGCATTGAGCTAAGCCCAGTAGAACGAACAATCCTAAGATCGGTACATATAACTTTCTCATCTTACAATTTAGTTTGCAGGAACCATTACAAAAACAACTTCCTGACCGCCTTCTTCAGCCTTGAACTTATAAGATTCGGGGGTCAGTTCAACAATAGTATACTCTTTAGCCTGTCCGTTATCCGTAACCACACTTATTTTAGACGAATTATAATTCAGTTTCCAGGTGCCGTGCAATGTTTGGTTGTTCATCTGGGTCATGTAAGTACCATCGGGACTATAACTAATGATGAAAGATTTCTTGAGGTCATCTATCGACTTCTGAATAGTGGGTTGCAGTGAGGCCGGAATGGTCTTGGTATACCGCAGGTCTTGCAGTTTCCATGTTCTGATAAGTGCAGAGGTTTTATCCTGGCAACTGGCCATCGTTATCAGCAACAAGCCCAATAAAAGAAAAATTGATTTAGATTGCTTTGCCATTTTAAACTTAAAATTTAGGTTGCGAAAATAAAAAAATACCGCGTTAGTATGCAAAGAGGTATATCTCATAACTCACCAGATTTTCAACAACGCAAAATCAATACCCCAAAAAAAATTGCGCCCACTTAGCACATGAACACCTTAACACCTTAACACTTTAATACTTTAACACTTTAACACATTAACACATTAAAACCCCAACACACCGCAAAAAATGAAGATCACTCTTTTACTGGTGGGAAAAACCGCCTCTGCTGATATCAGAAATATTTGTGCCGATTACACCAAGCGCATTAACCATTATACCAAAATGGAAGAAGTGGTTATTGAAAACAGCGCCGTTAAAGTAACCGGTGCACAAAAAGTTAAAGAAAAAGAAGGCGAACTCATCCTTAAAAAAATTGCTCCCGGCGACTACGTTATCCTGCTCGATGATAAGGGCAAAGAATATACCTCTACCCAGTTTGCCAATTACCTCGAAGGCCTGTTCAATCAATCCATCAAAAATATCATCTTCATTGTTGGCGGCGCCTATGGTTTCAGCGACGCCCTATACAAAAGAGCTAACGCCAAATTGAGCCTTTCCAAAATGACCTTTTCGCACCAGATAGTCAGGGCCATTTTTGCAGAGCAACTTTACAGGGCGTTTACCATTATTCATAACGAGCCTTATCATCACGAATAAGCCCCTCACCAAAAGTCCGGCCCAAAAGGCAACAAAAGACAACATTTTCATACATTTTTTGATGTCGCCTTTTGGCTAAAATCACCAAACCGCCTTCCTTTCACCTCCCAATACCTCACCTTATAGACCGCCCTTAACCAATGGTGGTATTCCCGGGCAGCAGCTCTCCGGTTTCGAGAGCCGGAAGGCATTTTTCTTAGCCCAATAACCTTCAAATTTACCAGCATTTGAATGCCCCAAATGATAGCAAATGCTCAATGTCATAAACTTAAGGAAACGTAGAAGAGAAATTTACCACTAAGGCACTTAGGACACGAAGGTCCACTAAGTTTTTTATCCCGGCGTTATTCAATACTCCCTCATGAACTGTAAACATTTTTCCCGCTCACTCTTTTCTAAAGGTCAAATTGAACGCAGTATTTCCTAGTGCTACTTAGTGTTCGTAGTGCCTTAGTGGTAAATTGCATTAAGTTAATGGCATTGGGTAAATGCCAGGATTTTGCACGTTTTTCAAAATTTCAGAGCCCTGATTTTGGGCTTCAGCTGCACAAAAAATACAACCCAAAACTTGCAATTTTATGGGCTTTTGGAAGGGCCAAAAGCCCATAAAAGCCTATAAAAGCCCATATTTTCGACGTTTTTAAATTTTTCAGGAACACATCTTTTTGAAGATTTTTAGCCGGGTTTGCTATCCAACCCGGGCCCGGACGAACAGGAGTTAGACCGCATTTCGTCATATCCATTTCCTTACAACAAATATACTCAAATAAAGTGCGACTTCACCTATCCGACGGAAGAAATAATTGTTAAAAATAATCACCCGGGTCCATTATTTGAAGATTACACTTAATAACCATTGAATTAGAAATTTCGCATTCTTATTGCCCGATAAAAATCAAAAACACCGTTAATTCTTCCATAGCCCACGACTTCAATCCACCTCATTAACTTAAAAATCACTCCATCTTAGAAGAGATTATTACGGCCTTTCAGGCCTCTATTTTATTGGTCATTTTCGCAGGGTGAAGCCCTGTAGTGTTCGAAACATGCGCATGTTAGGTTCGGATTTGAATTAGTCCCGGAGGGACGAAATATTGGTAGTAACAAAAACCGGCCCTCTCTACAGCGCCGTAGGCGCGTAACAAAAGGCCCGGAAAGTTGCGCACCTACGGCGCTGTAGAGAGGGTGGTGGAGGTATTTCTACCAATATGTCGTCCCGATGGGACTAATTCAAATCCCGACTTCATATACTTAGGGTTTCGAACAGTAATGGGTGAAGCCCTGTGTTGATCGACCACATTAATAAACAGCCCTGCATGGGCGTAATAGTCCTTGCGCAGGTACCAGCTTAATAACATGCAAGAGATCCCAAACCATTTTCCCCTACAAAATTCTATTTTCAATACATTGCACCCTCATCCAAAATTGCATTCAACCCGATTAGCAACCAATGAACATTACCAACCTTATTATAGGCATTACCGTCATTACCTCGCTGATGGCCTTTAGCAACCACAGCATTCTCGAAGAGCTGATCTTCTGGCCATATCGTATCTGGCGCAATAAAGAGTGGCACCGGTTGGTATCCAGCGGCTTTATTCATGCCGATATCGGTCACCTGTTCTTCAACATGTTCGCATTATACAGCTTTGGCGGTTTTGTGGAGAATGCATTTCACTACAATAATGGCAGCATGGGCCTCTCCCTCTACGTCATCATGTATTTTGGCGCCATTGCCACGGCCGATGTTTACCACCTGTTTACCCAGAGAGATAATTTTGCCTACCGCGCACTGGGCGCAAGCGGCGGCGTGTCAGCCGTTATTTTTGCCTCCATATTACTCAACCCTACCATCCACATCGGGCTTATTTTTATACCGGGCGATGGAATTCCCGCATGGGCATTCGGTCCCTTGTATTTGATGTATTGCGCCTACATGGCCCGCCGCGGTGGTGATAACATTGGCCACACCGCCCACTTAACCGGTGCCGTTTTTGGCTTTATTTTTCCCGTTATTTTTGCACCTCACTTACTGTTAGAGTTTTTTCAACAGTTACCCGGCCATCATTAAAAACCTGTAAACCACTGCTAACATGATCGATTTAAGAAGCGACACCGTCACAAAACCCGGCAAGGCCATGCTGGATGCCATGCTAAATGCTGAATTAGGGGATGATGTTTTTGGAGAAGACCCTACCGTGAAAAAACTGGAAGAAAAAGTGGCAGCCATGTTTAGTATGGAAGCAGGGTTGTTTTGTCCTTCAGGCACCATGACGAACCAAATCGCGGTTAAAGCCCACACACAACCGCTAGACGAAATTATCTGCGATAAAATATGCCATATCTACAACTACGAAACCGGTGGTTGGGCATTTCATTCGGGCGTTTCCATCAGACTCACTAACGGCGATAACGGTCGTATGACCGTACCACAGATTGAAGAATTGATTCAGCCCGATTTTGATTGGTTGCCTAACACTTCCATGGTAGCCATTGAGAACACCGTAAACAAAGGCGGTGGTAGCGTTTATACGATAGATGAGATGAAAGCCATCTCCGATTTTTGCCGCTCAAAAAAACTCATTTATCACCTCGATGGAGCACGGATATTTAACGCCTTAGCAGCACTGAATAAAAAACCGGGAGACCTGGCAGGTTTGTTTGATAGCATCTCCGTCTGCATCAGCAAAGGCCTCGGGGCACCGGTGGGCAGTGTGTTGTTAGGAAGCAAAGCTTTTATCAAAAAATCGCGTAAGCTGAGAAAGGTGATGGGTGGCGGCATGAGGCAAAGTGGCCTGCTGGCCGCAGCCTGCATTTATGCCCTCGATAATAACGTTAGCCGCTTAACCGAAGACCATGAACGCGCCGGAAAACTGGCAGAAACACTGACCGGACTTTCGTGGGTAAAACAGGTGCTGCCTGTCGCTACCAACATCGTCATTTTCGAAGTAAGTAGCTCCGCAAAGATAGCTGAACTTCTGGCCGCCAAAGGCATCAGAGTTCAACCCTTCTCTCCCACTTTAGTGCGCATGGTCACTCATCTCGACTTTACCGAAGCCATGCTGGAGGAAACCCTGGATGTATTGAAGGGCCTGGCCGTAACCAGCTAAAAGTCCGCCCCGGATGCAACCGGAAAAAAACTCAATAGCACCCTGGCTTTGCATTTCTTTTGAAATGATTTTTTCAATGTCATGAACTGTAGAAAAAGAACAAGAGAAATTAACCACTAAGGCACTAAGGACACTAAGTTGCACTAAGTTTTTTTATCGTGGTCCAACCTCGTTGCTCTTTATCACCGTAAATAGTTGCTCCTTCTCACTTTTAAAAGGCCAAATAAACGATGTATTCCTTAGTGCAACTTAGTGTTCTTAGTGCCTTAGTGGTAAAATGTATTTCCCGCTCAGATATTAATAATTTCGAAAAGAGCTTCTTTGCCATTCAGCACTTCTTTAATATGTGCATCGTCGGTATCGGTTAGAAACACCTGGCCAAATTCATCACCGGCTATTAACTCTACCAGTTTCTGGCTCCGGTCGTTATCCAGTTTATCAAAAATATCGTCTATCAATAAGAACGGTTTAAAGGTTTTGCTCTGCCTGATAAACTCGTACTGCGCAAACTTGATAGAAATAATAAAACTCTTTTGCTGCCCCTGTGAGCCAAATCGTTTTATTTTAACCGGTGTGTTGTTTCCCGCAGATGATAACGAAAATTCAATATCGTCTTTATGTATCCCTGCATCGGTTCTCTGAAGCATTATATCGCGGTCGAAATTGCGGGCTAACAATTCATTGAACGGTGTTTCGTTCAGTTGGCTATTATAAGTAAAGCTCACGCCCTCGCGCTCAAAGCTGAGTTGCTTATAGAATTTCTGGAACAAGGGATAAAGTTTGCCCATCACCACTTTTCGTGCTTCGTATATCTGATTCCCCAGGCCAATTAACTGTTGGTCGTATGTTTCTATTAGTGAACGGTCTACATGCCGGGTTTCGGCAAAGCGCTTCAACGATGCATTGCGTTGAGCCAATACTTTATTGTAGGATATCAACCGGTCCAGGTATTCGTGGTTCACCTGCGAAATAGTATTATCTAAAAAACGCCGGCGCTCGTCGCTGTTACCGGTGATGAGTAAACTATCGTCCGGCGAAATAATGATGGCCGGAAAATGACCTATATGCTCACTCAGGCGTGGCAGAGGGCTGTCGTTCACAATCAATTCCTTGCGCTTATTGGAGGCCAGTTTGTAAACGATATCGAAAGGATGGCCTTCTTTGTGCAATTTACCCTCCAACCTGAAAAAATCCCTGTCAAAAAGTATGTTTTGCTGGTCGGTGCTGTTAAAATAGCTTTTGGTAAGGCACAGGTAGTAAATAGCATCCAGCAGGTTGGTTTTACCCATGCCGTTATTACCTATGATACAGTTGATCTTCTTTTGGAAGTTCACTGTCCGGTTTTCATGGTTCTTAAAATTAAGGAGTACGATTTTGTCGAGAAACACTATTTTTGGCAGCCTTAGTAGAAAAAAATAAAATCAGCGTGGCAAAAGTAACTAAAGACACCTATTTATATTGGTACGAGTTGATGCTCAAGATGCGCAGGTTCGAAGAACGTGCCGGAATGCTTTACGGTCAGCAAAAAATAAGGGGCTTCTGTCACTTATATATTGGCCAGGAGGCCATTGCCGCCGGAACCATGAGTGCCTTGCGCCCTGACGACAGGATGATAACCGCCTACCGCGACCACGCCCTGGCAATTGCCAAGGGTATTACCTGCAACCAGGCCATGGCCGAACTATTTGGCAAGGCAACAGGATGTACCAAAGGAAAAGGCGGCTCGATGCACTTTTTCTCCAAAGAGCATAGCTTTTTCGGAGGCCACGGTATTGTAGGTGCCCAGATTCCATTGGGCGCAGGTATTGCTTTTGCCGATCAGTATTTAAATAAAGACAGTGTGACCATCTGCTATTTCGGCGATGGTGCCGCCCGCCAGGGTGCCCTGCACGAAACCTTTAACATGGCCATGATGTGGAAGCTACCCGTCATTTTTGTGGTAGAGAACAACGGATACGCCATGGGAACGTCGGTTGGAAGGTCGAGTAATGTAACCAAGATATCAACATTGGGCGAAGCGTATGCAATGCCTTCAGAATCAGTTGATGCTATGCAATGTCTTCCGGTTCATGAGGCCGTTGAACGTGCTGCTGAGCGCGCCCGCAAGGGTGAGGGCCCTACTTTTCTCGAAATGTGTACCTACCGTTACAAAGGCCACTCAATGAGTGACCCGGCCAAATACAGGACCAAAGAGGAAGTAGAAGCGTACAAAAAACTGGACCCTATAGAAACCACCCTCGATACCATCCTTAAAAAGAAATACGCCACTCAGGCGCAGATTGACGAGATAATAGCCAAAGTAGAGAAGGAAATTGATGATTGCGTCCAGTTTGCCGAAGAATCGCCATATCCGGAAGATGCGGAGATATACAACCACATATACACACAACATGACTATCCATACTTGATGGAATAAACAAAGTAATTATATTCGCACCTCAAAATTAAGTTAAAGCGACAGGTTAAAACAAAACAAATGGCAGAAGATTTAGAAACAACCGGAGAAGAAATTCAGGATAAAATATCGCAAATTGAAACGTTCGTAACTGAGAATCAAAAAGCAGTTATTGGAGGAGCAACCGCGGTGATAGTATTGATCGTTGCATTGGTTTACATCTTTGCCAAATATATTCCGGATGAAAATCTGAAGGCCCAAAAAGCGGTTTACGAAGCACAATTTGCCTTTGCAAAAGACTCTTTTAACCTGGCTTTAAACGGCAATGCAGCGTTTAAAGGTTTTGCAGATGTAGCCAACAAATACAGCTGGACCAACACAGGAAACATAGCTAACTACTATGCCGGCATTTGCTGTCTGAATCTTAAAAAATACGACGAGGCCATTAAATATCTTGACAAATTCAGCACTAAAGATGCTGTTATCGGTGCCCTTAAACTGAGCGCTACCGGAGATGCTTACACCGAACTGGGCAAGATGGACGACGGTATCAGATACTACGAAAAGGCAGCTAACTTTTCTGACAACCAGAGTTACACTCCGTATTTCCTGCTGAAGACCGGGCTGGCTTACGAAAAGCAAAAGAAATACGCTGATGCCAAGAAACAATACGAAATCATCCGCGACAAATATCCAACCAGCGAAGAAGGCCGCGATATTGAAAAATATATAGCACGCGCAAGCGCCGGAGCCATCTAGTAAATATTGAATCAAAAAATTTAGGAGGGAAATGAAAATTTCCCTCTTTTTGTTTCCGGTAGATAACAAAACAATCAATATGGCATCCAAACAAAAAAACCTTTCAGACCATAAAGAATTCATATCGCGGCACAGTGCAAAATTCAAAATCGCCATAGCCGTTTCTGAATATAATGAAGACATCACTTTTGCCCTTCGTGATGGCGCTATTAAGACCCTTTCTGAACATGGCGTAAAGGAAAAGAATATCACCGTTCAGTTAGTGCCGGGTGCATTTGAATTACCCCTGGTATCAAAATGGCTGTACGACCATAAAAAAGCCGATGCAGTCATTGCGTTGGGCTGTGTAATTAAAGGCGATACCGACCACGACATATACATCAACAACGCTGTTTCAAAAGCCATTATGGACCTTGGGATCTCAACGGGGGCACCTTTTATTTTCGGGGTCATTACACCTAATAACATGCAGCAGGCCAAAGACCGCGCAGGTGGTAAACACGGTAACAAGGGTGTTGAATGTGCCATGGCCGCTTTAAAAATGCTGGAGTTAAAGTTTGATTTAAAAAAGTAACACATTCTCCAATCATCAAGCTGCCTCAACTATGAAACTGCATACCATTGATACCGGTTACTTTAAACTCGACGGCGGCGCCATGTTTGGCGTGGTGCCCAAGAGCATGTGGCAAAAATTAAATCCACCCGACGAAAGGAACATGTGTACCTGGAGTATGCGCTGCATGCTGATTGAAGATGGCAAACAACTTATTTTAATTGACTGCGGCCTCGGCAACAAGCAGGATGAAAAATTCTTCAGCCATTATGAACCTCATGGCGAAGCCAGCCTTGAAAAGTCATTGAACAAACTGGGATTTAGCAGAAACGATATTACCGATGTGCTCCTCACCCATCTCCACTTTGACCATTGCGGTGGTGCTATTGAAAGAACCACAGATGGCAAACTGGTACCTGCCTTTAGCAATGCTACCTATTGGAGCAACGAAAACCATTGGGCCTGGGCCACACAACCCAATGCCCGCGAAAAAGCTTCCTTTCTGAAAGAAAATATTTTGCCCATCCGGGAAAGCGGGCAATTGAAATTTGCTGAGGCCGGCAGCACCGTCATCAACCCCAACATCATTTTAAATATTGCCTCAGGGCACACCGAATCTATGTTCACCCCGCATATCAAAGCCGGTGATAAAACCATCGTTTACTGCGCTGACCTTTTTCCGAGCATGGCGCATATTCCGCTGCCATATGTAATGGCCTATGATACAAGACCATTACTTACCCTGGATGAAAAACAGAAGTTATTAACAGAGGCCATTGCAGGTAATTACTTATTCTTCTTTGAGCATGACCGCGTTGTGGAATTGTGCAGTTTAAAGCAAACCGAAAGAGGTGTAAGAGAGGAACACGTATTAAAACTGTCAGACCTATAAATTATTTCCTGCCTGCCTTCCCCGCATATTGATGTCGTTCTCGACATAAAAAAACAATTAAGTGTACTATCTTCCATAGAAACAAGTTTGTATGTGCAAAACTGCGTTTTGTAACGCGTGGCGGTTCATGTTGCTTTACGTTCCAAAATAGTAACATGCAAGACATTACCGAAAAACTTGAAGGCCTGGAACAAGATGGCAAGCAATATGCGCACTTCTTTTCACATCCTGACCATCCCGGTTATTACGGTTTGTGGATACGCGAAAGAACGCCCGAGTATGTTTCTGTATGGTTACCTGAAAGCCCCCTGGCCGGCTATCAGCTTGAATTGAGTATTGAAATGCCGGACGACACTTTCACCGATTATATTTCAGAGCTATTTCCGGAGCAAAAATCGGTTAGCTTTTTAAAGACCCTGTATTCTATCGAAAATCTTGATCTGGACCTCGCCAAAGCCTGGGCTGTTGCCTTTAAAGTATGGAAACAGGAAAAGATTCGTTTGAACCGCGTAAAATGGTTAGAGTCTTACCCGTGGGTCACAAAATCGAGGATGCAGGAAACTTCGATTGAAAACAATTAAGATAACCGGTTCGATGAGCTGAGACTAGAATCCAAAACTCAGCTGGCTCATCTTTACCTCTTTTACTTTCTTGAATTTCTTGCCTTGTTCGGTTTCTTTAATGCCCTCTTTTACATTGTGCTCAAGCACAGTAATAACTTCGCTTTTGGTGATCTTCACTTGTCCCAGCTCATCCATCTTTTGCGTCTGGCTTAAAACACATTGAATGGTTGAGCCATTATAAAACTCTATCTGTTTGTTGAATACAGAAGTTTTAAAAGAATCATCCCCCATTTCAAAGTTGATGACATCACCATTGTATAATCCCTTCCACTGGTATTTACCCTGTTTAAGCACCGGTGCTATCAATTCGATGGTAGCATCCTCATCAACATTAGGCGGCAACTTGTCAGACTTCAGAATAAAGCGTTGAAATTGTTTTTTGGCCAGTGTTTTAGCTGTGCCTATTACCTTGTTATCGTCGTTCAGCCTGGCAGTATTGATCTTCACCACCTTACTATAGGCATTTACCTTTTTGAAGAAATTAGATTTATAATAGATGAGCTTATAATCCTGGTCGAGCAAACTCACCACTTTATGCACTAACTCATCGGTCACCACTTTCTCGTCCTTTAAACCATCGGTTATCTCTTTCAGTGCAGCCTTTATTTGCTTGTTATCCTTTTGAAGGTTCTCCATCTGGGCGCTTAGCTCCTCTTTGTTTTCCGACGGTGCTTTATCCAGGTATTCAAATATGGCAGCCAGTACCAGCGTAACCTGGGCATGATCCTCGCCTGCAAATCTCCAGCTGGCGTGCAACCCACGGTCGGTGAAGGCATCACATTCAAGGTCAATATCCAGGTCAAGAACATTGATGACCTCATTGAATATTTGCAACAATTCGCGCTCACAAATATTTCTGACAATAGCATTCATGGCATGCGATTCATCATCGAACACATAACGAAGCTGAAATTTATTGGATGTCTTTATCATGACTCTCTGTTTTACGGGGTGGCAATGATAATACAGATTCTGATTTTTAGGGAGTTTTATCAAAAATCAGGCAGCATAAGTGCGACTTAAACGCATATTTTCCCCAAGAAGTTTACTTTTGAGGTATGACCACCGCTAAACAAATTCTTGAGTCCATACCCAGCCGTTTTAGAGCTGAAAAGGCATTGGATTATAAAGCCATTTTCCATTTTGACATATACGGCGATGAGACGTTGAAATATACCGTCACCATCAATAACGGCACCTGTCAGTTGCAGCCCGGGCATACTGGCAAGCCCGATTGCGAGATAAGAACCAAGTCTTCCATCTACATAGATCTTGAAACCGGAAAGGCCAATCCTCAAATGGCCCTGATGCTGGGAAATGTGAAAGTGAGCAACATAGCGGCCATGATCCAGTTTTCGCGCTGCTTCAAAAAGTTTGAAGTAAAGAATGACCAGCCGGCCACCTCCGGCAATTATTTAAAACGAACGGTAAAAACCGGCCCTTTAGCAGGCGTAAAGATCATTGATTTTACCAGGCTGCTACCCGGTCCCCTGGCCACCATGTTCCTGGCCGATATGGGAGCCGATGTCATTAAAGTGGAAGACCCTGACAGACCCGACTATGTTCGTGATTTTGAGCCGAAAATTGATGGCATGAGTATGTTCTATTTATCGCTCAATCGTTCCAAAAGAAGCCTCGCAGTAAATTACCTTTCGGCCGAGGGAAGACTGATCATTCATGAATTGGTGAAACAGGCGGATGTGTTGGTAGAACAGTTCCGACCAGGCATCATGAAGGAAATTGGGTTAGGTTATGAGGAACTCTCAAAACTCAATCCGCGGTTGATCTATGTGTCCATCACCGGTTACGGGCAAAATTCATCTATGGCCATGGCCGGTGGGCACGACCTCAATTACATTGCCATGGCCGGTGCGCTGGGCATTACCGGCACATCCGATGGCCCTCCGGTCATTCCGGGATTTCAGTTAGCCGACATAGCAGGAGGCTCATACATGGCCATGAACGCCGTTACGGCAGCCCTGTACCAGCGTGAGAGAACAGGCAAAGGAGATTTTGTTGACGTGGCCATGACCGATGCCGCGCTGCCGTTTTCGGCCCTTCAGTTTGCTTACCAGCAGGGCCTGAAAAAAGAGCCGGGCAGGGGGAAGTTTGAACTTGACGGAGCCCTCCCGAATTACAATGTCTATGTCTGCCGCGATGGCAAATACATAGCCCTGGGTAGTCTTGAACCCAAATTCTGGAATGCCTTTTGCGAAAAGGTAGAGCGCAAAGACTGGTCTACCGCATTTCTGAAAAAAGGAGATGAATTACTTTCCATTAAAAATGAAGTGCAACAGTTATTCAAAACCAAAACGCGGGCAGAATGGTTGCTTTTCTTCAAAGGTGAGGATATTTGTATCACCCCGGTGAACGAACTTGCAGAGTTAGAACATGATGCCTACCTGAACGAACGGAATATGTTTCTGAATAACGAACACCCATCTGTTGGAAAATATAAGACCATTAATCAGCCGTTAAAATTCAAACAAACCAATTTTGACAACAACTGGAACGCCCCCGAACTGGGTGATGATACCGCATCGGTTTTAGCGGAGTTAAATTATGACAGCAATAAAATTGCACAATTGAATTCAACCGGAGTCGTTAAATTAAATGCAAAAAACTGAACGGTTAGTCATGAATAAGAACGTCGCATCAAAACTGTTACTCATTGGTTGTTTCATAAGCATCCAAATGCTGGCTTTTTCAAGCGACCTCACCAAAGCATTCAAATATCTCAATACAGGCGATTACGCGAACGCCCAAAAATATTTACTGGAAGCCATCACCGACGAACCTGACAACGCTGCAGCTAATTTCGGACTGGCTAAATTTTATTTTCAGAAGGATAATAAATTATACAACCTCGATTCGGCCAATGCATTCATTACAAAAGCAGTGAAGAAAACACCGCTTAACCCTGATGATAAGCAGACAAAAAAATACCTGGTATTAGGTGTGCGCGATTATACCATCAAATCGCTGCAACAGGATATTAACCAGGCCGCTTTTACAGTAGCCGAAAAACAAAACTCAGTAGAATCATACCAGTTCTTTATAGAGCACTTCAGCGATTCAGGGCTTATTAATCGCGCAGTGGATATGCGGAACCAAAAGGCCTATATCAGGGCAAGGGCAAAGAACGATCCTTTTGTTTTGGACACTTTCATGAAGACTTACCCACATGCAGACCAGATACCTGAGGCAAAGGAGTTATACGAAAAACTATTGTACGAACAGACCACCGCGGACAAAACTTACCCGTCATACAAAAAATATATCGACACTTACCCTGCCGGTGCGTTTATCGGGGAAGCGAAAAAGAACTACGAGAAGAAATTACTTGAATATTATAACAACCGGCATGATCTGGCAGGCTATAAGGAGTTTGTGGCCCAATACAAAGACCACCCGGCTTACAACAATATGCAAGACAGCATTTATGCAATAGCTACTCACAACGGAACCCTACAGGAATACAAAGACTTTGTTTTCAATTATAAAAATAACCGCAACGTGCACGATAGCTGGTTAAAGCTTTACGCGCTAAGCACCGGCGATGCAACCGAATCATCATACCGGAAGTTTTTGGATGAATACCCGGATTTTCCGGAAAAAGCCTCTGTATTTAAAGATATTGAACTATCCAAACAAGAGCTTAAACCATTTAAGCAGAACGATAAATATGGCTTTGCCATCCAGGTGACTCCCGATTCTATCGCACTGCTTATCTCCCCTCAGTACGAGGAAGCCGGTGAATTTAAATGCGGTTTGGCACCGGTTCGCACGCAGCCATGCACAGATACTAAGTGCAGCTATTTTTACATTGATAAGGAAAACAGGAAAGCATTTGGTGAACAAAAATTTAACTACGCCGGCGAATTTGACAAAGGCGTGGCCATTGCCGGCATCGGAGATTGTGACGTAGATAGCTGCAAATACGGCCAAATAAATAAACTGGGTAAATGGACCATTGCACCCGTATACGACGAATTTGACGAGCCAAGTGAAGGCTTATATGCCGTAAGTAAGGATGGGAAATATGGATTTATTGATCAGCAGGGCAATGTTGTAATATCGCTTAAATACAGCAATGCAGTAGCCTTTAGCCAGGGAGTTGCCGCTGTTGACCTGGACACCAATTGGTTTTTTATTGATGCAAAGGGCAAACAGCTTTTCTTTGATTATTTCCACGATGTATCGAATTTCAAGGATAGTCTCTGCGCCGTTAGTAAGGATGGTGAAACCTGGGGCTATATCAACTTTGCCGGTGCTTTCGCTATACAACCGGCCTATGAAGACGCCGGTGATTTTGAGAATGGATCTGCCATTGTTTCGAAAAAAGAAAAGGACCCGAAACATAAAGGGCTCTACCTTAGCCAGAGGTACAAAATAGACAAGCAGGGAAAAGTGATTGAAAAACTACTCGCTCCCAAGGACACGTCAAAAAAAACAAAGAAA
>Ga0364859_10274_pt1 | contig 33930 bp, 40 predicted proteins | sample ExccelAu500001D3_FD_206911 | JGI IMG/M metagenome (GOLD analysis project Ga0364859, IMG submission 206911) | Enriched cells from Trout Bog Lake Hypolimnion, Wisconsin, USA - BchlTB.Aug20.5000.01 .D3 | ecosystem: Environmental > Aquatic > Freshwater > Lake > Hypolimnion/Profundal zone | place: USA... | reverse complement strand
TTGCCGGCTCCGCCGCCAGATCCGCCGCGTCCGTGAGTCTGGTACTCCGGCTGGCTGGGGCGGAGAACGGTGGGGTTTCCCTCTTCATCAAACTCGATGATTTCTCCCAGCCTCGTGACCTGATGCTTGAGGTTGGCATCAATCTTCCAGCCCGCCGCTCGCATCGTTTCTTTTTCGGCCTCAGTGAAAGGAGCATCCGGCTTTCCTGCGTGGCGGCGAAGAATCTCGTCCGCTTGAATCTTTGCCTCATCGCCAGGCTTCCGGGGCTCAATCTGCTGCTGCGCTTGGTTGTAGGATGTCCAGTCTTCGGGCGTCCATTGCGCTTGCGGCTTCTTGTTGAGTTCGTCAATCTTGGCGCGAGCCGTCTGAATGACGCCTTGATGAGCAAGGTCGCCGCTGTCCAAGTTTGCCTGTGCCGAGGCATTCTTCCTCGCGGCCTCGGCTTGTGGAGTGTAAAACTGTGCTACCTGCGCCATGACCGGAGGACCAAACTTCTGCTGCAATTTGAAAAGCGCCGCCGCTTTTACCTTTGGGTCTTGGCTTTGCAAATCTTGAAGCGTAGTGTCCTGCTGCGGCTGTCCGGCGGCCGGCTGTCCGGCAGCCGATTGCGAAGACTTCGACTTGGACTTTTTCTTCGAGCCATCGTCAGTGTTGACGTGCGAGCCAATCCAATCCTGCAAAGCACCCCACGAACCCTGTACCGCTTGAACGGCAGTTTTGAACTCCGGATCGTCCTTCGGGACTCCGGCTTGCGCCAAACTGTATAGGCGCTTTGCGTCCTGTTCGTATGACGCTTGAAGGTTGTCAGACTTTGCCTTAATCTGCATTGCCTTCTTGACTTCACTCTGCGCTTTTCCTTGCATGTAACCGCGAAAAATGTTGTCGAGGGCTCCAGCAATAGCTCCAACTTTTGAGATTGGAGCTCCGGTAAATTGAAATGGCGGGTTGGAGGGAGCGACCGGAGAGGGGTTTGGAGGCGCGACTTCAGGAGCCTGGTAAGCCTGATACGGCTGCTCCGCGTTCGGATTGTACGTTGCGCTCGCGCTCTGAGGCATTCCGTCTCCTATGCAAACAGGGCCGAAAAACTACCTGCACTTCCGGCCGCGCTGAAAATATCCCCACCAAGGCTCGACATCGCGCCAAGAGTGCTACCTTTTGCTTGCTGCTGGTTTTGGTACTGCTGCATCTGGAGTTGCCCCAAACCGCTAAGCCCGGAATTGGCAGAGTTGTATCCAGAGATGGCATTGCTGGCGGACGAAATAGATTCGCTGGTACCCTGTCCGGCAAGTTGACCCAAAGCGTTGAACGAATTCAAGAATGAACCCGTTGCGGCAGACCCAACTTGTGCGCCTTGCGTAACGTCTGCCTGCTCCAATGCGAGGTTCTTTTCTCCACCTGCCGGCGCACTATTCATGATGTTTTGCTTGGCCCCAGTAGTTGCTTCGGCAATTTTTTGAGTCGCAGGAGCAATCGCTCGCGAAATGGCATAAGGATCGCCGGATGCCAGCGTTCCATAAAACCCCTCCGCTTGTTTGAAGCCAGGATTGGATTCATTGAAAAGGGTTTGCGAGTTTTGATTTTGCTGCTGCGCAATGCCGACGAGGGCGCTTTCGTTTGAAAGCATTCCCTGTTGTACGCTATCACTGAGTCCCGCGCTGCCTTTGCCCATTGAGTCGCACCCCTACGGAGGGATGGTACCACTGGAAAAGCAACAGGTGGGTATTTTGCGTGGGGAAAATTCAGGGCTTGCTTGGCCAGAGGACGTGGGATTCACATGGCGTCCGGGGCTCTTGGGAGACGAAGACGCTAGTCTGGGCGCCGTACACATCGCACGGCCCGGTCCAGTCCACCGGCAGGGAGTTGACGCAGTGAACGCACCATCGGCCGTTCTGGAAGTCTGGCTCTCTGCCGATCCTGGGTATCCCGAGCATATCCCGGTACTCGTCCTTGGCCAGGATGGCATCCGCCAAGGCGTCGATCGCCGCTTCCGTATCCGACGACAGCGGGTGCTTAGCGTGAACGCTGATGGTGCGCTTGTCTCTCATCACGGCCACCCTACGATCTCGGCGCTATCGCGCCGCGAGGTCTATCCCAAGGAATGTCTTCCAAATATTGACACCGATAATCATGTAAATTCTCAAGCAACTTTGCTCGTCCCGTGTAGCGGCGTCGAAACCCTATCTGCCCTAAAGAGAGCCCATAATCTTTCATCAAGCGGTATTCTTCCTTCGTCAAAGATTCAACAGGGACCGGGTCACGGCAATAATTCGGCTTCATCCACCAAGGAAATAAGTGCCGAACAAAACCCCTATCCTCGGCACTAAACCATTCATCCCTCATGAATATAGAATCGAGTTTCGGCGTCGATTCAACGATTTCATCATGTCTTGACACGGAAGAATGCCGCACGTCTTCCAGTATCCGGGCACTATCCCAATAATCCAATTCCGACGCGAGAATGCTTCCTGCGAAGATTCGCGAACGCCACTTGCAACGAGGTGTGAGCGGAATATATTGGCTTCCGTTTTTCATGGTATCGGGATTCATCCAGGCGCTTTCTTGCCCAATCATGCGTCGAACCATAGAGCAAACGTAAGCCTTCGTTACCTCGTTACTAAAAATTCCGACAGCGACAGATTCTGGATTTTTAGTGAGAAATAAAACTTGTCGCGCAACTGCCCAAGTGGTAAAACCCATTTGGCGAGATTTCAAGACGATGTTCTTTTGACCTGCTTTCTGCTCGAAAGCGCTCTGTACTTGGTTGGCCTTTAAGGGGACAACCTGCCCCTTTTCGTCTCTGATCCGAATAGTGCGTTCCATCTCTTCAATCATCACTGGTTCCCCTCCTCGATCACAGCCACGACAGCGGAAGCTGCGCCTCGAAGTCCACGGGTGCGGCCGGGGCCGGCGGCGGCGGCGCGGGAGCCGGCATCTCAAGAATCGTCGCAGTCGGAGTGACCACAGATTCGGCGATGGGCTCAACCGGGCTGGCCGCCCGGTACTGCTCGACCAACCAGTTCTCGACGTACCGCTCGAAGGCCCCGCGGTCCAGCGACGTGACCACGCCGGAAACCAGTTTCCCATTCCGCAACTGGTAATGCGGGATCTCGCCAATCTCCTTGAAGCCAAATTGCTTCGTGAAGTTCCAGGTCAACACGTTGTCCCGATAGCGGGTTCCGTGGATAGCCTTGAGGTCGAACTCCTGAAAGAGATAGCTGAGGCCCAGCATCGCCAGCACCGGAAGTTCTGGAGTCCCCCAATAGGGCTTGAAGAAGCCGTACCCGGCAAACATCGACCGCTCGGTGTCGGAGGTGCCGCAGGTGATGATAGGGAAACAAAAGCCGGCCTCGACGAACGTTCCGTCTTTCCACTCGCCAAGAACGACAACCGGCCGCTGCGCCAGATAGCCGACGATGGCATCGAAGTTGGATGGAGGGTTGCCGCCAAACAGCGCAGTGAGGATGCCGTCGCCAGAGCGCCGCTTGGACGCCGCGCAGAGGTTGTAGAGCTTGCCGAGGTAGCCATCGAAAAAGGGCTGCACGTTGCGGTCGTACCGCAGCGCCTGGAGGTCGCCAATCCGGTATCCATCCTCTTGCAGCCCTTCAAGCGCAACACTCATCGCCCCAACTCCCCAACCATCCTCACCACGCTGGCAGCGAACGACAGCAACGCAGACCCCGCCAGCGCCATCGTAAACGCATACTTGCGAGCCGTGTAGGAAGAAACACCATCCTTGCCGCCGGAAGGATACCGCGAGTGCAAATATCTTTCGTACTGAAACGTCACCCAGATATTGAACAGCAGCGCAAAGCATCCCGCCCACAGGAAAAACCCAGGCGCATCCACCGCGTTGTAGACCCATGCTTCATACGCGCCGAGGAAACTGGCTGTCGCAAGGGCGTAGAAAAACACCGAGTACAAAATGAGCATCGGGAAAAAGGTGCCTTCGTTACCGCCATGATCCATCTCGAACGGGCCGTCCCCGTGCATCTTCAGGTTGAACGCCAAATGCAGGACGGTAAAGAACACAACGGGCAGGAGATATTGAAAATCAAAAATGATCACGAAAGGCACCTTTCTTAATCGAGGGGAGGGTGTCTACTGCCGGACGACGCGGGGGCCGGGCATCGCTTGAGGGACGGCAAGGCCGGACGCGCTCGGGCCATTCTCCAGCAAGTCGGCGCACTGGCGCAACTTGGTTCCCACATTCAAAGTTTCCCCGATGGCAGGATCTCCGGCGGTGTACATGCCTTCCAGAATCACAGCCGCCCCCAGGCGGTTGAGGAACTTGCTGATGTCGCGGAGGGTGTTGACGAGCTGGCTTTGGGTCGGAGCCGCGCTGAAAGAAATAGCGTCCAGGTGAAGGTCGGGTACCTGCATGGTGTTTAATTCTCCTCGTCTTGGCATCTCTGATGCTTGCAAGAAGAATACGCCCCGAGCCTCGATTCCCGCAAGAGCAAAATCAGATAACAGCCATTCGAGAGGCCGGCCGGGATGGAGCGTGGAAATCGGAATCTCGGTCGGAAAGGCGATGAATCCTCATCTCGTCAAATGCTTTGCTTTCCAACAGTTTCTCAAAGCATGAACCGCAAATACCTTTCCCGTCAACTTGCCACAATGCTGTTTTGTTTCGGGATCGGCAGTCTTTCCGGCTGCATTTTTGTAGGGGCATAGTTAGACCTCAATCTCCTTTTGCTGGTAAGTGTGGCCGGCACCTACCTGCTTCCACTCAATCCTCGGACTTTCCCACATCTGGAACTGATTGCCGTCTGAGTCGGCGGCGGCCGTCATCACCATGCGCCAGGTGCGCAACGTGAACGCCGTGGTTCCGCTGTTGACGTTTCCGAATCGGACGCGCACTACCGAGCGCACCGTCTGGGCTGGCAGGACAAACGTAAAGTACGGGGTTGCGCTGTTGTCGGCGTAGAGGTTGCAGGTGATTGGCTGCGGGGTAGTGTAGTCGAAATATCCCTGCTTCACAATCTTGCTCTCTTCGGTGCCAAACTTCAGCCAGTAGCTGTCGATGCTGGCGCTGTACTCGGTCAGCATCGCCGCATACATATCCATCTGGTAGATGATGGGCGCCGTCGTGACCTGCATGGAGAACAGAACCGATGCCCTGTATGCCTGGTACCCGAGTCCCATGTTGACGAAAATCTCCACCTTTTTGCGCGTGGTGGTGTTGATGGCCGACAGCGGAAGATTGGCTGTTCCATCTTCAAAATACAAGGTCGTATTCAAGTCTTGACCCTGCGTGTTTACGTCCATCTCAAATTCATTCCACTGTTTCGGATTGTGCGGCTTGCCAACATCGAAATACGGGGTCTGCCACAGGACGTTGATGGGTGTCTTCACCAAAGAGCCCGACGACCACCCGCCATCGTCGTAGTCGTTCGTTTGGTCTTGCACCACCGCATACTGGCCGGTGCCAATTTTCTTGCCCACCAGAAGCGTGTTGATGTCTTTCTCCCAGAGCATCGCCGTAGCCGGCACGTCGTCGTAGCGATAGCGCCGATACTGCGTATCCCAATTCATTCGGAACCGCTCGCCGCTGTTGGTCGTGCTGATGTAGGACGTGTAGACGACGTTGTTGTAGTAGGCCATAACGTCCGCTGCGGATTGTGATGGGTCGGCCTGCGGCGGCAGGCAAAGCGGGTTGCCGCGGTAGATCCACTCGATAGGCAGCGTCATGTATACGCCATCGGCTCCCGTGAACTCGCGGAGCCCATCGGCCGCCCTGTACCAGATAGCCCCTTCAACTTCCGTCCATCCTTGCTGTGCGACAATGCCGTGCTGGGAGCCCGTAGGCTGCGCATACGGCTGCGCTCCGCCGACGATGATGAACCAACTCTTGAGGGTGCCGACAATCAGCGTTCCGCGCCAGTTGATGACCGCGTTGATTGGGTCGTCTGGGGTTGATACCGGGATGTAGTTCTGAGGCCCGAAGTTCTCTGGAAGCCCCTTCTTGGAGTAGTAGAGGTAGTGGGGGTTGTTGGGGTCGCCGGCTAGCCACACCTGGTTGTAAGCGTAGGCGCACAGGTTGCACGGTTGCCGCGGCACAGCGTATACGGTGACGGGTTCCCCCTGGTTATGCTGAAGCCGAAGCGTTGCCGTGAATGTCCCTGTCCCTCCAGACACCACAGACACCAGTTCCTGATTTGACGGATAGCCAACGATGACAAGCTGGTTGGGAACAAACACCGCTCCCGCTTGAGTGACCGTCACAGTCTGCGGGTTGAATGTGCTGTAAATCGAAGAGAGCCCCGAGAGTGTCGTCGATGCAGAAAGGGTCGTTTGAATCGGGCTGACGAGATTGCTCGTCACTGGAGGGTCGTTGTCCAGTACCAGTGGCTGCGCTTGCTCGATATAGGCGTCCGCAATCACGTCTTTGAATACGAATTGTCCGGAGCCTGTGACGTTGGGTATCTGGCCAACCTGGACCCAATTGCTGCTCAATGTGCCTCCGCGCCGGTACACGCGAACGTGGGTCACTTGAGGGTCGAAGGAATAGGTGCCAACCGCCTGGGCCGCTTGGCGCAAGAATATCGGCGCGCTCGTCGATCCCAAGTACCCGTAGTTTTTGTTGAAAGTCTGCTCGGGATTTGGCGATGATTCTGTTCCGGTATTGGCGTTGTAGTAGGTGTATCGCCAGTCGTATCCGATTCCCGCGAAGGACGATGGCCCATATCCCCACTGAAGGTACAGGCCGTTTGCAGAGAACGACACCCCGCCATTGGTGTTGGTCGTCACAGACAACATCCACCCGGTCACATTTGACCAATCGAGGCCAGCTTGCCCCGCCTGTCCCACTGGCAAGAAATTGCCGCGGGGAATGTAACACGCTTGCCACGAGCCGGAGCCGGAAGACATATTGGTGGGCTGGAGCTGCGCCGCAGTTGTTCCTACCGGCTGCCCCGTAATCAAGCCAAGCGTGTCTGCGAGAATCTGGTTTTCCGTTGCCTGATACGCCAGCGTATTTCCGGCGATTGCTCCTTGGTAATATGCCGGAGAGATGAAAGCAGAGTAGTAATTGTCGGTGCCGGTTCCAACGAAAAATTGGAGCTGAACCTGCGACACGTTTGCCGGGTTGGACGTGAGGAAGGTCAAGACAATCAAATCGTCGTCTGTGACCTGGTTGCTCTGATTCAAGTCGAAGTTGGCGGTGACGGCTACCGTTCCGGTGGAGCTCGCCGCGGCGATGGTTCCGCTCATGGCGCTTATCGGAAAAGCGTTGACGCCATAGGTCGCCGTGCCTGCATCGGAAGTGCTCGTCACGTTTGCGTGAGTGAAAGATGCTTCAAATTGGGTCGAGGACAACCCCGTAGCTGAAACCGTCAGGCTCTGTCCATTCAGGTATGTGCCGACAGAAAGACCGGCAATCACGACAGTCTGGCCGGCGACAAACGTGTTGGCGGCGATGAACGTGACCACGTTGGATGTGATTGAAAACGACGTGATGGAAGCCTGGTTTGGCGGCGGCACCCATTCATAGAATCCCCATGCCGACATCTGCGATGGATATGGAGTGCTGTACTGGTCGGTTAAGACGCAAGCGAATGGCAAGTCCGCATCTCCACTCCCAGGCGTGGCGTAGGTGACGTATCCGCCGGCCGCTCCAATCTGTGTAGCCGAAGAATAGGCAACGGTTAAAGTGGTCGTTGTGGGGGCCGAAATGACTTGGTAGAAGCCATCCACTAAATCATTCGACGACGCATAAACCGCAAACAGGTCGTTAGCGACAAGACCATGCACTGCCGATGTCGTGATGAGGAGTTGGGTGTACACGCCGCCAACAAGCGTCTGCGTGACGATGTTGGATATTGGCACCGATGTCTGAGTTGTCGTGCCGAGAATCGACAGCATCCCATTGGCGATGGGGCCAAAAGCTCCGGGGTTTGTGACCGACGCATACACCCCGGATATTGAGCAAAGGGCAGTAGTCGTCGAGCCACCCGTAAGGCTTCCAACGTAGGCCGTTGCGAAGGCGCGGACTTCGAGAAGAGAGAGGTTTGAAACCGAAACGGTGGATGAAAATAGCTGGGCCGGGTACGTCGAGTCGGTGAGCGTGATGGAGCAGAATTGAGTCCAGGTCGATCCGCCATCCGTGCTGTATTCGGCACCAATGATTCCGTAGCTGCCGGCGGCCGAACTCACGTTTCCGCCAACAAGCGCGGTTATGGAAACTACCTCCCCCGCTGATGGAACGAGAGAAGACCATCCAGAGGCGGCTCGTCCGTGCCCCGTAACAGACCCATAGATACTGTTGGTTGCCGAAGCATTTAAGGGAGTGGTGGACGGGTAGTAGTTTGATGTCCCCCCGCTCGAAGGCCCGATTCCATAGAACTGCGAAAAGTCCGTTATGAGCTGCCCTGAATTTGCATCCAGCGTTTCAATGCTCCCCCATCCCCAGGCGCTCAATCCAGTAGTCGTGTATCCTCCCGCGGCCTTGAATGGGCAGATCATGGTCAGCAGAGGAGCATACGGAAGGACGTTCAACGTATACGGCGATGGGTCGATTCCCGTCAGTTGTGGATTGCCGGTTCCTTGGTCTTTAATGCTGGCCGCGGCGTCGTAAATAAACAGGAACGGTTGGCTCGTCTCGAAGCAATTGTCAACGATGGACTCAAAAGTGGTTCCCGAGAGAACGGTGGTCGATCCCGTTATCGTGGCGGGGAGGGTGAGTTGCGTGTAGGCTCCCTGAGAATTCCCCGCCCGGCGCCAAAGGGAACCGTCACCCAGCCCGGCGTAACGGTAGGCGTTGCCCTGATAGGTGAGGCGGGAAAGAGAAGTGACCGGCTGCGTGAAATAGTAGTTGCTGGTTCCCGTACCCACAGGGTCGCGGTTGATTATGGTCGTCCCGTACCTCGACGACAATGCTTCTTCTTCTCGCTCCAGCGTATTCAAAAGCTGGATGTATGTGTGTTCTGGACACTGGTCGTAGATGTTCCGCGCAATCAAGCCCTTCGACTTGAAGACATACGGTACCGGCCGATATGTGATGTCTGCTGGCATGATGCCCTTTACGTCGGATTCACGATTGCGGTGATGATGCCTTTGGTAACAGTCAGCGATCCATTTGCTCCGCCACCTGTGATTTTAGCAAGAGTGACCGTACCCGTTGCGCCCGCTGCGAGTGCTGCCTGAATAGCCGTCACTGCGGCTTGCAAGTTGTTGGCGCTCATCTGGAGGCCCGTCAAGCCTTTCAGCGCGTGCTCCCCGCCAATGTCGAGTTGCGGCCCGATAACAGGAGCCGAAAAATTGCCTTGAGCGTGGCCGGAGGATATAGCGTCCGTGGGTGCCTTGGGGGCTCCCAAGCCCGATACCGTCGCACCCTGCACGTCGATTCCCGAAGGGAGTACGCTCGGCCCTCCTGTCCCTTGCAGTGCCTGTACCGCGCCCGTCAACTGCGAAATGAAGACGTTGAACCGCGCCGGGTTCTTGAAGTCGTCTTCCGTCACCTGGTATCTCTGAATGGGGAGAGGTGTCGCGGCCGGCGGAGACGGTCTGGGTGTCAAGGTCGCCATTTACTTTGCCTCCGGTTCTTTGGATTCATTTCGCCCAGAGCCAAAACTCCATTGCACAAACCCGCCCGTCATCGCCGTCAAGCCACCAAGGATGTAGCTGAGGCCAAAACTTGTTGACTGCTCCACTTTGCCTAACGCAATCACCACCGCGAGAATAGCCAAAACGACAAGCAGGACAAACCCAAAAGTCATCTTCATAAACGGAAGCCAGCGCGAATCAGGAGGAGAGGAAAGGTTCATCGTTTCGTCTCCAGTTTCATCGCAGTGATGTACCGTTGAGTTGCCATCACAACTTGAGCGTATCGCCGCATTGCGAACTCGGCAAGCTGCGGTTGCTGCATTACCCCGTCCTTGCTCCAGACGTATGCCAGGGCAAGATACTTGACGGCGTGAAGGCAAACGTCCGGCACCAGAAACCCATCCAGCATACCCAGCGTGTCCGTGTCGCGCACGGCCGCCAATAGTTCCACGGGGAACGTTGATGACGGCCGCCCTCCGGTTCCCCAGCGATACAGCCCGGCGCGGTCCTCAAACCAACTCGACAATGTGCTAATGGTACTCATCTGCCAGTTGCGGTTCTGCTGAACGAGCTCTTGTTGCGTCAGCTCGTACAGTCTCTGCATGGACTGCATATTCCCGCCCGTGGCCGTGGCGTTGGCTCCAACCTGGATGTAGGTGAGCGTGTACGCGGTCGGCGCGGAGACGACAGCAAAGCTGCCCAGAAACGAGGTGTCGGTAAGATTGCTCGACGGATTGGCCACGGTGAACGTGCTGTATTGAGAGAGTCCGTGCGGCACCGCGAGCGTCAATGTCACCGTGTTGGCGGATCTCGCCATGCTCGTAATCGGATAGTTGATGGCCGAGGCCGCGATACGGTCAATCAGGATGGCGGTTGACGGCGTGTTCTGGTAAACCAGGCCGGCGCTCACGGTCTGAGTGAACCGCTGGTAAAAGCTCGGCACCGCCGTCAAAAACTCATTTTGCGCTCGGGACAGATATTGCAGCATCTCCGCTTGAGTGAAAAGGGGGTCAGTGGCTTGCTGCGTCGGAAAGGTTGCCCCCCACACGGCCGCGCCGGTGCTGTGTGAATTGGCAAAGGTCGCCACAAACTGCGTTGCGTTGGTGACGGATGTCACAGTCACGACTTCAATCAATGTGCTACCGGGAGCCTCCACGACAAGCAGGGCTCCCGCGTAAAGCGCATACGTCGAAGCAATCGTAGCGGTGACACCCGCGCCAGCCGTGACCGGAGACGCCAAGGCGGAATAGACGGCTGGCTGGCAGAGATGGAGACTCATCTCCATCAGCCCGTCGGCCGCCGTCCTGTATCCCAGCCCTGGAATCGCCACCTATGCCTCCGCTGTGACCTTGACTTTCGCCTCACGCAGTCTAGTTATCGACAAAACGGATGCTAGAGGAATTGCCAACTCTTTATCTCCGTAGGTTTTACCGTCTTCCAGTTCCGTCATGGTCTGATAAAGGATTACCCATGATCTTCGCTGCACAGCAAACCCAACTGAGACAACCGGGCCCGGACATTCATCGTCACTGTTCTCGTCGATGTCGTCGGGAATAACCTTATTTTCGTCATCGAATGTCGAATGATTCCACAGAACCATCGTAAGCGGCAAAGAGAATTTCCGGTCACCGCCGATATATTCGAGGCCGCAATCGTTCGCTTCTGCAAGAAGCCCGCTTTCTTTTTCTTCCTCAGTCATAATTCCCCTCCTATGCAATTACTTCCGCTTGAGATTCCGGCACTTCCACCCAATCGGCCGGCTTGTTGACACCGAAGGAGCCCGTGCCGCCACAGGGGATGCACGTTGACGACATGGTGCCAGGGCCGCCTGCCATCGCCGCCTTGATTTGCCCGTGGCCGTCACACGCTTTGCACTTGGCGATAAAGCCGCGGTTGTAGCACTGCCGGCATGCCTTCTCGCTGTTCGGGGTATTCGGATGATCGACAATGCCGCAAGGGCATTTCGAGACTTCGCCGTGATGCTGCTGAATGTTCGCCATGGAATTCTCCTTGAAGGTATAATAACCCTAAAGTGCGGCCAGACCCGCACAATTCCTTTCGCGGAGGAATCATGCCAGACCTGAGCAAACAGGCGGTCCAGCCACACGTCGATTTTACATCCTATATCCCGCCAGTCAAAGAGGAATACCCATACGAAGGGCATCTATCCCAATATTCCACATGCCCGGATTGTGGCGCACGCAAGGCGCGGCGATCTGTTAGTTGCCGAAGATGCAAAGAAGTCAGGCTCAAACCGCCGCTAGACGAAACAACCTACGTTGTCAATGGCGATGTATGTAGAAAAATCCCACTTACTAAAGGGTTCTACGCCACCGTGGATGCCCGCGAATACGACCGCCTCATGCTTATGAATTTCAGTGCAAATAGGTCTAAAAGTGGCATCTACTACCCCGTTACGCATGTGACCGTGAATGGTAAACGGATGAGTATTGCGATGCACCGTTTTGTATTTAATTCGTCTGGGAAAATTGGGGACCACAGAAACGGCGATGGACTCGACAACCGTCTTAGCAATCTTCGCCCGGCAAATTCTCAGGAAAATACGCGCAACTCTAAGCCGCACAAAGACAAGAATGTTCAATATAAAGGCGTGACACGAAGCGCTTGTGTCGGTGGAATGGTTTTCCCTGCGCGTATTACCGTAGATGGGGAAATAATATTCCTTGGCGTATATCGCTTTGCTGAAGGTGCGGCTCTTGCTTACGATATCGCCGCACGCAAATACTTCGGCGAGTTTGCGCGTCTTAACTTTTCCGCTGGAACCGACGTTTCATGGATAGATACTTCGCTCCACGCGCCTCCACGATTCCTTAGCACCAACAAAACTGGGTACCGGGGAGTAGCTATCGACTGCCGAACGGGCACGATGTTCATCGCAAGCATTACTGAAAATGGAAAGACTAAACCGATTGGACGATTCAAAACCGCAATTGAAGCAGCGCTTGTCCGAGACAGGGCGGCGAGGCGCGTGTACGGATTGAGGGCGATCCTGAACTTCCCCGAATTGTTTAACGACGAGTAGTGCTATTAACGTTCTGGCTCCCACCGTAGCCAGAAGTAAAGAGCAGCGGGTCGCGCTTGTCTTGTATGGCTGTCATGCGCTTCGCCCCCTGCATGTATTCGTCGAACATCTTCATGCCTTCTTGGAACTCCCCGCCCATTTCCTTGATGCGGCAGTAGTGCGCGGCGTAGACCTCAAGAAGCTGGAAAAAGTTGTCCTCGAAAGGAACAGACTCTGCGCCGGTATACGGCCACACGTCCGTGATCGGGTACTGGATTGCCGTCACATTCACCGTCTGCGATGTTGAGACGGCTGGATGGATGGCGAACATATTGAAACCGATGGGCGCCCAGCGCGCCGCTACTTGGTCAACGTCCTGAGTCCAGTCCGGCCCCCAACTGGTCATCAGATAGTCCATGTCCCACAGGTTGACCTTGTAGAGCGGGCTGCTGTACCCCTGAATGTCGGTGATGGCGAAGTAGCCTTTCGGCATCGTTTGCCAAACCGTGTTCGGAGCCAGCGTGAACGGGATGCTGACAACCTGCGTCGGGCGGCCGACAAGCAGCATCAGGTCGTTTTCAGCCTCGGCCAGTGCCGTGTAAATCTCGTACTGCAACGACCACCACGCACCCGCGCCGCTTGGCTCCTCCAAACGGGATTGAACGTTCGCGGCGAGGGTGGAAATTGGCGTGGTCATCGTTCCCTAGATTTGCGTGAACCGGGCGAGCACCGTATCGTTGGCCGTGCCAATCATCCAGAACGCGCTCGTCTGGAAGGGCTGACTCAAGCCGATGGCCTCCGCATCGAAGACGTAGGCCGGAGCGGTGCCTGCGGCTGAGTTGATGGGAAGAATATCCAAAAGGCTCTTGTCGGACGAACTGACCGTCGAAGCATCGCCAATGTAGACCGCGGCGGCAGTGACGACAGGGCGAATGTGGACGTTGCCGGCATCCTCATTCAGAACGCACCATTCGCCGGTGGCAGCATGAGAATTCTTGAGCCCCTGCACGACCATGACCGTTGCCGACGTAATGCTCTTGACGAGCCCTTGGTCTGGAATGTTGGCCGGGGTCACAAGCCCAGGGACAAACCCTGCGGTTGGGCCAACGGAAATACGGTCGCCTGGCAAGAAACCCTTGGTCGATGTCACAGTCAAATTGCACTGCGTCTCGTTGGAGCCCGGCGTGAGGTTGCCGCTGAATTGGTCGGGCGGCGGCGTGACGGCGGCGGTGACGGCCGTACCGAATACCGGCTGGACGCTTCCTGTGATTGTCTGCGTTCCCGCAAAAGGTCGCATGGCCATGGCTAGTTCCCCCTTCGGCTCGTCAGCGGATTCATGCGCGCTGGCGGATACGGACTCGGGCAGCAATCAATCCCGGTGGGCGTGGCCGGAGCATTCAGATCGCGGTAGCTCCCCTGCCGACGGATGTCGCCCACAGAAGCTCTCGTTTGGTCCATGATGCTGTTCGGCCTCTCGACGAACTTCCCCTTGCCGCCCCAATCGTTCGGAGCCTCACAGTCGTATTCCTCGTGGACTCCCAGGCGGGAATGATCCACATGGAAAGAATCAGTGGCCGGCTTGGAGTTGGCCGGCGCGTCAATCTTCCCAAAGTTCTTGCTCCGGAAATTGTCCATCACCCTATTGCTCGGTTCGGTCATCTTCCACCTCTCGAAAACTTGCGCTTGTAGAAATCACCCACTTCAAGCCTTTTCTGTTGGGGCGGGTCGTCAAAGTTCTGCGCGTCGTTATTGAGCACGCAGCTCTGAAACCCGTAACGCTTCTCGGCGGCCGACAGCTCGCGGAGATTGCTCACATGCAGCTTTTGGCCAAACTCGTCTGCCACATGATCGAACGTAATGTCGTAGGGGTTGACGGTTGTTCTCGGAATCCCGGTCGCAATCCCGTCTTTCGCCAGGCACCCGCAATCCTGTCCCAGCCAAATCTTGCGGATCGGCATAAACCGATTCCGATACACAGTCTTTCCGCAACCGTCACACACGTTCGCCATGCGGAAATTCTACCACCCCTCATCTCCACCCGCCAGAACTGCGTGCATACTGTCCCACAGGGCTCCCCCTGGAGTAAAGTACGGCAAGTCCTCGCCTTTGATTGTCGCGCTCGTCCGGTACAGGTTCTCGTCGGCATTGGCCATATCCAGCAGCAGCGCCTCGTGCTCCTGATGGAACGTATTCGCCAAGCTGAGGGCCGCGCCTTCCGAATATCCGGGGTTCTCTCTGGGCTTGTACCGCAGAGCCCACGCCTGCGCTTCCTTCACCACCACGTCGGCGCGGATGTACGGCGGCAGCGAGTCGTTGTCGTTGACCAGATTGGGTGGCTGAACGTAAGCCATGAACGGCAAGGCTTGGGCCGTCCACGCCGCCGGGTAGAGCTCGACCAAATAGTTTCCGTTGGGGTCGGCCGGCATCGGTGCAATTCCCCACGGAAAATTCGTCGTGATTCTCCACGGGTCGATGCTGTCCAGAAAGTCTTGCGTCAGATTGGTTCGCAGTTTGAACCCCATCTGCATGTTGACCATGGTCTTGATGTACTTGATGTTCGGCCCGAGATTGAAATAATACTGGACGATGTAGTAGCCAAACGTGCCAGCGTACCCGCCCCACGGAAGCTCAAGCGTGAGCGTCTGATTGAACGGATTGACCGCGGTGATGGTGTAGATGGGCTGATTGAATCCGGTGCGGAACTGGCGACCGATGAGCGTGGAGTCCCAAGAAGTGCCGACTCCTGTCACCGTGGTAGATCCGGCGACGACGGTGGCTTGGCCGGTCGTGTATGCCTGGGGGCAGATGATTTGCCCCTTGACCATCATTCCGTACCAGGTTTTTTTGTCGTAAATTTGGCGGACGATTTGATTGATCCACCCGCTGATCTGAGGAAGCGCGTTTGGATTCCACGCGCTTGCGGAGCCAATCATCTGCCCAAAGTTCATTTGCTGGACGTAGGGGAGTACGCCAGCGTTAGGTTGAACCTGTGTCGAGATGACAACGGGCGGAGTTACTGGCATGACCTACCTCCCCTCCGCCCGTGTTGGATTACAGTCCGCCCATGATGCAGTCCAGCATCCAGGTGCAGGCGCTCAGATCGGTTCCCGGCGAAACCTGCGGTGCCGAAGTCGGGATGCCCGTGACGAGCAATGCCGCGGTTCCCGAATCGGCCGCCGTGGTGAAACCGGCGTTCTTGTAGTTGGCCGTGAAAATCTTGGCCGTCAGCGAAGCCGAGTTGAGAACGGTCAGCACGTCACCATTGATGCCGGCGCCGTTGGTCAGACCCTGAATCACAACCAGGTTTCCAGGGACAAGGCTGTTGAGCGCGGTCAGTGTGACCAGGCCGGCGGTGCCAGCCGAGGAGGCCGTCGCCAGCGAGTTCGTGATGCCAAAGGCCGCTCCCATCGTGACCGGGGCTCCGCCTGCCGTAACGAGCAGGGAAGCGGTGCCAGTATCAGCGCCCGTCGAGAACGAAGTGCCGGTCCAGTTTGCGGTGAACTGCGTGCTGGAGGCCGTCAGAATCTGCGCAATCACACCGTTGGCCGTCGCGCCGTTGGTCAGTCCCTGGATAATGACGAACTGGCCGGGAACAAAAGAGTTCGCGCAAGTCATCGTCAACAGCGAAGAGGTAGCCAGCGAGTTTGTGATGGTGGCCACGGTTCCGGTGGTCAGCAGATTTCCCGTGCCGGCTTGCACCAACTGATACTGCCCAGTGGTGTCAGCGGTAGCCGCGGTGATGTTCGGCGTTTGAATGTTGGCCGTGAATCCCGTTGCCGTTGCCGTCGCCACCTGGCAGATCATTCCATTGAACGCGCCACCGGCAGTGAAGCCAGAAAGGTAGATGAACTGCCCAGCCTTGAGGCTGTTCGCAATCGCCACCGTCAGAACGTTGGATGCCACGCCAACCGTGGTGGACTTGGCGGCCGACAGAGGGCCAAGTCCGAGCGGAGTTCCCGGCGCCGAGTTGGCTCCACCCAGAGTCACAATCAGATTGGCCGTCTGAGACGGAGCAGGGGTGGCGCCAAAAGATCCAGACGGGAGAACGCAAGCAATTCCGTAGGCAGCCGATGCCGCGTTCTGCGCTTCGACATCAACCGCATAAATGAACTCGCCGTCCAGTTTGCCAACAACAGTGGTGCTGGTCGCAAGAGCGCCAGGGATGACGTATCCGCCAGCCGGATAGTCGGCCACGCCAGGCTGTGCCTGGTATACCGCTTCCGACTGCGAGATGCCGATGTTTTGCTGCGAATCGGGTACTTTGGTGAGCGTCAAAGACATGGTTCCTGCTCCTTGGTTTCAATCCCGCGCCCATTCAGTGCGCGATTCCGCAAACTTAGAACGTCGGGTCGCAATTGATGAGGATGTCGGCCGTGGTGTTGGCGCTAACAGCCGTCAACGCAGTCGCAAAGAAACGAGTGGTCGGCGCGGTACCGGAGGCCACGCGAGCCGCGGTGAAGTTGCCCGAAGCGCCAATCACCGCATCGCCAACCGCAACCGATGCCACCACTGCCGCCGCGGGCACAAAGCCCTTGGTTGCAATGAAGCAGAAATTGCCATTCAGCGCCGTTGCTGACTTGGCTCCGGTAAGTCCCAGCGACGTGAAATTCGGAAGCAGCCAGCCAGCCAGCGAATTCAGGTTGCCAGTGCCGGCCGGGTTGCCTTCGGAAAAGGTTCCAGTGACGGTCGTGAACGTTTCATCCGTCCAGTAAACCGGCGCCGGATACGCCAGGAGGTTGGCATTGGTCGTTGAGTTGTACCGCACATAGCGGACAATCAACGGGGCTCCCCAGCCGTTCGAGTTGACCGATCCACCCGCAGTCGGGTAGAACTGGGCGGGCGAATAAAGCGAAGACCCTGGAGCAATCAGGAATGCGGCGCCGATGGGGTTCAGAGCTCCATTCGGGTTGCTCGGCACATTGGTCGGCGGCTGCGTCGAAATCGTTGACGCATAGGTGTCGATTGCGGTGTACAGGTTGCCGGCGGTTACTACCGGAAATTCGTACTGGAGAGCCATGTCACATCCTCCGGCGCCGTTGCGCCAACTGTCAAAATCAAACCCAGGGACTACCGACTTACCCGGTGATGCCCGTCATGACGAAGCCCAGACGCGGGGCGCTGACCACGATGTTGCCACCGAAGCAAAGCTGGCCGGCGGAGTCAACCGAGTTCGGCAGTTCCTTGAACCCGGTGAAGCCGAAGCCGAACAGTTCGTGCTCGGAAATGTGGACGTTGAGGAAGTCGGTGTTCATGCCGAACACATACCCCGTGGGGCAATACTGGTCAACTACGAGCCGCTGGTTGTTGAACCGAATCGCCGTGAAGCCAATGTTCTGCGACTGGTCAACCATCACGTTGTCGTTGACGCGCTGCGCCGGCACCAGCTTGTTGTAGAGCTGGTTGTAGATCGACTGCGTGGTGGCAATCAAGTTCGGCTGGCGATTGCCAAAGGTGGCCTGGCCGTATGCCTTCTGGAGAGCCGTGATGGACAGCGGGCCGCCCACGTTGACGTAGTAGCCGTTGATGCCGTTCGACGCGCCCGAACCGATGGCCGACCGGGCGATGCCGCCGTAGGTCGGATAGTTCGTGCCGTCGTCGTATCCGGCAAGCAGACCGTCAAGCGCAATCTGCGAGGACACGGTGCCTTGGCCGTCGTTGTAGATGTCAGTCGCCAGAGCCTGCGCAAGCGCCTGGGAGCCGTTGATCATCTTCTCTTCGACGAAGCTCATGACGGCGTTCGCCCCCATATTCAGAGGAAGCTGAGTCCCCTGAATGGTGACGTTCGCATAGTAATACTTCACCGCGAAGGTCATGGCCGTGTCCGTCTGGACGTAGCTGATATCGAAGGTTGCGCCCGGCGCAAACGGGCCGGCTTTCAGCGGCGCGTACTGGATCGGCTGCTGGATGTAGGTGCCGCCAGGGAAAGGCCGAACGGTGTCGCCCTTGAAAATCAGAACGAATACCGGAGAAACCTTGTAGTATTCGTCCACGATTTCGGGGACGATCTCCTGTTTTGTTACCGCGCTGATGTCGTTGATGTTCAATGCCATCTCACTGGCCTCCCGTAAATTTCTTCACTTGCTGACTAGCTTGCCATCTCTTGCCGGGTCTGCCCCATGCGGTCAAGCATTGCTGCCGCACGGCTTGCCCCTGTGGTTCCGCCGCCCTCGGCCGCAGTTCCACGCTTCATGAAAACCTTAAGTGCCGCACTGGACGAAGGCGCCGGAGTCGAGCCCGGAACGTTCGACCCAGACTGCGCACGAAGCCGCTCCTGCACCTTTTGCTCGATGGTGCGCTCCTGAGTCAACGGAGCAACGTAGTCATCGTATGCCTGGGTGATGGTGCGGTATCCGCGAGCCTTGACTTCTGGCTTCTCCAGAAACGCATTGAAGTCGGCGGAGTCAAACTGCTTGCCGGTTTCATTGACGTGCCTGGAGTAGATGCGATTCAGTTCGTCGGCGCGCTGCGTCGAATACTTCACAGCGTTGTTGACAAGTTCATCGCCGCGGGTCTTGACAATCTCGTTCACTCGCGCATCGACCAATTCGTTGAGCTTCCCGAGCCGTGCTTCCAGCCGGCGGTCAATCTCGCTCAAATCAAACATCCCTGCCGGAGTTGCGGCCGGAGTAGTGGGGGCGGCGGGAGTCGGCGGCGCTGCCGGTGTAGGCTCCACAGTATCGCCATCGTAGTACGAAAGAAGTTCGCTGCCACGGGTCAGCCGGGTCGCCACCGAGCTGCCTTGAATCTTTGCGAATTCTTCGGGGCTCAAAATGCCCCGCAAATCATCGAGCAGTGCCATAGTTCACTCTCCCTACGCGGAATGCGTCTCGTCTGTCTGGGATGGTGGGGTTGCGCCGGCGGGCGGTGCCGCAGGCGGAGGTTCGGGCGGAGCTGCGCTGTCTGAACCCTTGTCGTCGCCAGAGTCAAGATCCTTCGGGTCTTTCTTCAGACCCTGGACAACCAGTTCCTTGATGCCCTCTTTGAGCTTGTCGATGCCAGGCTTCAGTTCTTTCTTCACCTTGGCCATCTTGCTGAGAACGCGATAGACGCCCGTCAAACCCTTCATGAGTTCGCCATCGGCGTCACTGTCAGCACCCGGCTTGCCGCCGCCTTGCGGCTGAGGGCCACCACCTGCCGCATCTCCCCCGGCGGGAAGATTGTCGTAGAAGTTTGGCGGAGGGGCGGTGGGTGCTGGCATTGGCATGGTTTACTTGCCCTGGCCTTTCGAGGGGTGGCCGGTCTTCACGTTCACACTGAATCCGCGGTCGGGAATCGCTTCACCCGGATTGACGCAGTAGCCAAACGTCTTGATGGACCCGCCCAGAATCTTGGGCGCGATGGGGTCCATGCCGAACGTCTCTTCGGAAACTCGCTTGTTGTTTGCCATGGAGCGTTTCTCCTGGTGTGAGGGGGGCCGATTGAACGGCCCCGGTTATGGTTGGGTTGCTGGCTTACAAACGCGACCTACTTCTCGCGCTTGCTCTTGCGGCCACCGGAATGGCGCTTTTTGGAACCGCGGTGCTTCTTGCGAGCCATGGGGTTCTCTCCTTTCGGACGGTTTTTGAATGGGCCTGCACCCATGCCAGTTAAGTGTTTCCACTTGACCTCAACAGGACTATCTACGACAAAAGTCGCCAGCGCAATACTTTGTGTCGGAAAAAGTTTCGATATGCAACAAGACGCTACAATGCACTACAATTTATGGCATGGCTCAGATTTTTTTGACTTCCGAGCAAGTTGCAGAAGCACTTCAAGTCGATGTCGAGACAGTTCGGCGCTACCTTCGCGCAGGGAAATTGCGCGGGAGGAAACTCAGCCCAAAGTGTTGGAGGATTTCAGAGGCCAGCTTGAGGGCGTTTATCGGCGGCGAAGAGTAAGGCCGCTACTTCCCGTGGCCTTTGTGCTGAAGCGCGCCGGCCGCGCCGGCCATGGCAATCTTCTCCGCGGCTTCTTCCTTGAGTTCCGCTTCGATCCGCTCGACATCTGACTTGGGAACTCCCATCTTTCGATAGAGCCCCTTGCGAGATATGTCCCCGGCTTTGCGCAGACCAAATGCAATCTGGAGTTCGTCTTGCTTTTCAATGTTGAGAAGACTGCCCTTGCGAATCGAGAACACCATTTGCTTGACGAACTTCTCCGGTTCCATGCCGTGCGACAGCCACTGACCATAGAACGGCTCGAAGTCGGCATCAGTCAACCCGCGCGCACCGAATTTGGCGATTCGGCTCTTGGCGGTATCAAACTGCATCATGTTCGCGGCCGTCATTGTTCCGATGTCCACGAGAAAACTGGACAGCCCCCGGCCCATGAACCGAATCGGAATCGACCGCGAGTTCATAATCATGTCCAGCGAATCTCCGCCAGGTACCTGCTTTTTCTGGAGGCTCTGATTGATGGCACTGGAGCCGGAAGTTGCGTCCTGTTCCTTCTCCACATCTTGTTTCATGGCAAGAACATAGGCTGGAAGCTCTGGCGGCTTTGGGTATTCAGGCGCCTTGGGGGAATTGTTGTTGTACTGGATCTTTGCGCCGGGTGCGCCGGGGTCCATGGAATCCCAAACGCTCTGCGCGAATGCTGCCTTGGGAGCCACGATGCGAGGTTCGATGGAAGCCCGGATCATGTCCATGATTCCGCCGTTGATGCGGTTCACGATGTCGCTCATCATGGCGATTGGCTCCAGCGGAGAAACGCCATTGGCTGACCACGGAACACGAATCAGGCGCAGCTTGGCAAACGGAAACATCCCGTGCCAGTACGGGTTGGGTCCATCCTGAAGCACCTTGCCGCCGGCCACCACCACAAACCGGCCGCGAGGGAAAAGCAGTTCTCCAGGCTCCGCTTTGTACGACCAGTTGTACCGCGGATCTCCCACTTGCACGGTCGCGCTAGTCTCGTTGCGGCTGGAGTCTCGGAACCAAAACTGTTTGAGCATGGCTTTCGGGTAGCGCGAGCGGTTGCCTTGAACCTGCTGCATCTTCTTGCCAAGCATTTTCTTGAGCTGGGGATTCAAGCGCGCCCAGGACGATTCCGACATCTTGCCTGGGCGAGTCACTTCGCCGGCGGAGTTCCCTGTCTCCAAATCCGGAATTACCCCGTTGGCAAGGTCGCCATACGTTCGCTTGAGGGATTCCAGCGTTGCCGGCCACCGGGCAATAACGCACTCGTCGTCTTGAATCTTGTTGCCGGCGCCGATGGTCATAACGTTGAGTGGACCCAGGGGGATAAACTCGTTTTCGCCCATGCCATTGTTGAGCGAGGAGTTCCACTGCAATTTCGCGTATCCGGTGTGAATGAGAGCCCACATGACGCTCATGGTCATCTCGGACTCAAAATCTGACATCCGAGCCCACATGCCAATATGCTCATTCAAAAGCTCTTGCAGTTTGGCGAACTGCTCGTCGTCGTTGTGAAATTCAATTTTGAAGTCCGGCTCGATGTCGGTAAGGAGCCCCGCCATCTCGACAAAATGGCGGAAGATTCGGTTGACCGTGGGGCGGGACCGTCCGTACCGAGACTTCCCGCTCCACTGGTTTCCAGAGATGTAGTCAATCAGCCGGGAGGTTTGTTTGATCTCCCGCGAGTCGGCCAGTTCCCGCTCGGCTTCCTCGTAAACGGAATCCGCCCAAGCCAACACTTCGGCTTCGAGTTGGACTTCCGGACGTTTGGTTGTGTCAGCCATCGCGCTCCATGTTACTCGAAACTTTCAACCTTGACGCGGATTTGCGCTTGCAAAATTTTCCGAAATGCCTAGTCGGCGCGCGCCAGGGCTCCGGCAACTCGCTGCTCCCACTCAATCAGTTTGTCGCTCATGACTTGGTTTTGGCCGCAGAGTTCGACGTTTTGCTTGGCTGCCGCCAGCATTTCCGCTCCATTTTTGATGCCAAGTTTCCGGAGTTCGGCCGCTTGCTGCCCGTCAATCAGTACCGGGTCGCCGGCCATGCACATCCGAATGACCGCCGCCATGGTAGGGTGAAACCGCTCTCCCAGCGTCTCCTTGGCTTTCAGGTAGACTTCCTGGTTGCACCAGATTTCCACCTTGATGTCGTTGGGGCCAGGCTTAAAAAGAACGGTCGTCTTGATCATGTCGGGGTGCATCCCCATAATCTGCGCGTGAGAGCCGCGGTGGCCCATCATGCAAAACATGTCAACGTTGTCGCGCATCAGTTGAACGGCCGGACTTCCCTGCATCCGGCAGAAAGGGCAATACATCATCGCTGCATCAGCCATCTCGTCTCCTTACCAGTCGTTGTCGTATTCATCGCTGGCTCGCCCAGCAAGTTGGGTTGCGTTTCGGAAGGCATACACCACATCTGGAAGGATTTGGGTAGAGTGCATTCCGTGTTTCGAGTATAGTTCGCTCTCCGGCCCCATGGCATCGAAGATCGGCGAAAACAGTGTGTTGGCATTGCAGACCAGAATGGGCACCACGCGCCAGCCCGGTTTTCCTTTGACCATGGCATCGGCTTCCGCCTGGGTGTTGTGTTGTCCCCGCTGCCGCATCAGGTTGTCGTAGACCCCGTAGACGTGCAACTCCCCGGTATCCCGCTGCGCTTCCGTCGCCGCACTCGTTTTCAGGTGCTTGGTCGTTTCCCGAAGGCAGTAGAGGCCAATCATGGCCGTCATTACGCCGTCATCATTGTTTCCTTGCCCCTCGGAACGCCCTCCCGTATCCATGGCCGCAAAGTCGATGCACTCGTCCAAGAGGTCGGCATCCCGCATGATTACCGTCCGATCCAACAGCGCCTCGTTCATGCAGCCGATAATCTCGTCTCGGGTTTTGGAGTTGGTCAGCCAGTGAAGGTAGTTGGATGCCTGGTGAGTCAGGCGGTCTTTGAATTGCGGCCGGTATAGGTTCGGGTAGTCCATGTCGCGCAGCTCGTTGCCAGTCGTGATTCCGTCCTTCATGTACTCGACGGCGATTTCGGCGTTGTTGTAAAAGATGCCGATGGCGGCAAGGGTGTGTGCGTACTTCTTGGGCGGAATCCAGCCCCACCAGGACGCGACCATCGTATCCGGCTCAATGCCGTGGCCGGCGCGAAAGACCATCGCCACGCTGTAATCTCCGCCGTTGCCCAGCGCCACGTCGGCGCTGACGTAGTAGGTGCTTCCCCGCTCCGGCATCTCCCAGACGTGAAATCGCTTGCCGCCGCGCCCAGACTTTCGCCGCGGAAGAATCTCTCCATCTTCCACCACGGCAATGTCATCTGTGTTGATCCTGGGGGGCTCGACTGAGACGAGAGTAATTTCCCCTGCAAATCGAGGTTTGCAGACTTTGTTCATCTCCTGCCACTCAAGAGAGTCGGGGTCAAACGCGCAAAGGCCGGACGATTGAAACGCTTCCGTTGGGGTCAGCGGATAAGATTCAAGGAAACCCGCTTTGGTGCCAGACCGTTTGGCGGCGCGCATACGCTCCCGCCTGAAACACCAAAAAGCGTCGGGGATCTCGAACTTTTCTTCCCGCTTGACGCGCTCATTGAACGTCCTCTCGTCATCGGCCAACTGAAACGTCTTGTCGGGAGCCTTGTAGTATTTCTTGACTTTGTAGACCGGAATCCAAACCGGGCGCATATCGTTGTCGCCGTCTTCGGCCGCGCACCACTGCTCGTAAAACAGGCCACTGCGCCCGAATCCGGTTGATTCAAACACTTGGTAGGTGTCCATGGCGTTCATGGATGGCTTGATGTCGCCCTCGAAAACCTCGTCGTTGGGCCAGCGCGATACCTCCGAGGCGTGGAGGGCTCGAATGGATCGGCCGATGGCAACGCCGCTGGTTTTGGTTGCGGCTGACACCTGGAGTCCAGAACCAAGTCCAGGGTCTGTCATGCGCTGTTTTTCGTCTTTGCGCTGGAATTCGATGCCGCCGTTCTTGGTCTTGTACATCCACTCAGGCCGGAGCCACCACGGAAGGTTGGCGTAGGCGTTGAGGCTCATCTGGTAGATGTACTCGGAGGTGTCGTCGTTCTGCGCGACGATCATGGTGAAGCAGTGAGGGGTGGTGATGGTGCGGTGGAGCATAGAGGCCGCCGTCCAAACTGAGATGCCTGTCTGGCGCGGTTTCAGGACGATGATTTTGCAGCACCCCTTGTCCCGCCACTCTTCCTGAATCGCCTCGTAAACGATTTCTTGGTGATCCCAGAATGGGTAGAGGGTCTTCTGGACACCGTGCTCCGACTTGATGAGATGGTAGTTCTCAAGGTAGTAGCGTAGGTCGAGCGCCCGGTCTACTTCCGTTTCCACGAACTTGAGAGCGTCCGGCGACAACTCCGCCCAGGCGCGTTGCACATCGTTCCCGCAGTTGACGAAATGATCCTGCAAGACCTCGATGGCATCGTTCAAGTCATTGTTTTTCCGGGGAACCCTCATTCGTCGCCTTCATCCTCGTCGTCTGAATCGTCGCCCTCGTCTTCTTCGTCCCCGCCAAACTCTGCAAACTCTCGGGCGACTGAATCCTCCACGCTCTCCTCAACGCCCGATTCATTGATGCCTTGGCCGTTGACCATGCCGCGCTCCTCGCGCTTCTTGCGCAGAACAGCCTCGAAACTCATGCCAGATGAAATGCCGGCGCCGGCCGAGCCATTGTTGAATTGCTGGTTGAGTTGGATGCCTGGGCCTTTAGGTTGGACGGTTTCCATGAATCCCCGTAGCGTCTCTACCGCTTTGAGCCGCATGGCGGTATCGGCCACTTCCGTCACCTTGCCCGTTTCGGCGTTGACGTAGACAACTTTCTTCGCCTTCATGCTTTCGCGGAAGACGACCTTCACCCCGTCCATCTGCTCCAACGCCGTCTCGATGACTTTCATGTGCAGCATTTCGTTCTGCATGGAAAACTTGTAATGCTCCATGCAGTCGATTGAGCCCTGGACGGTGGTTGGGGCAACGCCTTCCATGCTGGCAATCTCTTCCACTGATATGCCCTTGCCCACATGAAGCCACCACCGGCGACGGTCTTTGTCGTTAAGAACCAGTCGTGGCGGCGGATTCTTCAGCTTGGCTCTGCTCGTCGAGCGCGGCAGTGGTGCTAACGCTGTACCCGGTTGGGGGAGTCCCAAACCTCTCTTCTGGCGCATATTCTTCTGGGGCATAGTCGTTGGTCACTCTCGCTTCGGTGTCTGAGAACATCTGCTGCAACAACACGGCCACCTTTTCCAGCCGTATGCAAGCCTGAATGCTGCGCGCCGCCGCCGCCTGAAGGGCTTCCGCGTTGATTTTGTCAATGCCCTGCTGCATCTGGTTTCGGTGGTGCTCCAGCACTACGCCGAGATCCGCGCGCTGAGTTTCCAGTGTAGACCGGACTTCGTTGCGGATTGAAGCAAACGCCGTTTTAGCGGATTCCAGCAAAGACTTGCTCTCTGCCTGGTACCCCTTCAGGAGTGCTTCAGTCTCTGCGTAGACTGCCGTGGTCTTCGCTTGCGACTCCCCCAGAATCCGGCGGAGCTGCCAAGCCAGCCAAACAAGCGCGGCCAGTCCGGCAAGTAGCGTGAAAAGAAAAAGCGCAGCGATGACCGATATGGCGACAATGCCGATGGTTCCCATGGAGGTATGGTATGCCAGAAAAGTCACGCTTGCAAATAAAATACGCTTGCAGCCCTGTGAGCAATTCGATACACTTGGTTTCGTCCGCGCCGCCCGGCAAAGGACGACAGGTGTCCTGGCTGATCACCGGGACCGAACAAGTGGTGGGGGTGTACTCTGGCACCCCCGCCAGCCTTTCAGAGAAGGAAAACAAGTGCCAAGGATTCGCACCATAAAACCGGAATTTCCTCAGTCGGAAAGCATGGGTCGGGTGAGTCGTGATGCCCGCCTGCTTTTTATTCTCCTTTGGACTCAAGCCGACGATTCGGGGAGGCTTCGCGGAAATTCGCGAATGCTCGCGAGCCTTCTCTACCCTTACGATAGCGATGCCGGAAGCCTCATTGAAGGGTGGATGGGAGAACTCGAAGTGGAGGGCTGCATTCGTCGGTATCGGCACGGCAACGATTCCTACCTGGAAGTGTGCAACTTCTTGAGCCATCAGAAGATAGACAAGCCAAGCAAATCAAAAATTCCATCATTCGACGAATCCTCGCGAATCCTCGCGAATCCTCGCGAACATTCGTCCCCGTATCAAGTATCAAGTATCAAGGAAGGGATCGAGGAGTGGAGAGTATCTTAGGCTCTACTACATCTCTTCTTTATCTAACCTTTGGTCGATTTTGTTCGTTTTTGTCCGATAATCTTCAAGGAGGCGTTCTATGCAGAACCCGCAACCGCTATACTCCACGATTTCGATGATGATTCACACCGCCGTATCCCACGGCCAAGACCCGGTGGCGTTCAAGATGAACAGCAAAACGTTTGGCGCGGTGATGCAGGACATCAAAAGCATGTCGAGCTGGGCGCGCTCCAATACCATCTGGGACAAGATTGCTGACTGGATGCGACCGAAGACGCGGCCGGAAAACTTGAGGCTCTGTGGAGTTCAGGTTCACTTGCTGGAGTTGCTGCCAGATGGCGCCATTTACCTTGAGACGGCTCGCCGGCAGGTTCCGCAGGGCTCGGGGGCCGACGATGACCGCCAAGGGCAAGGGAGCCCGTTTGTGAGGGTGGACGACGACCACAGTCAAGAGCCGGCAGAATACCCCACGGCTTCAACGGCGACAGGGAGTGTCGATACCCCTCCAACCCTGAACGACTTGTCCAGCAGCCATGGCAAGGTTTCTCCAACCGATGTACTCATCAAGGCGATGGACAAGGTGGACGACCTCTCTGGGGTGGTTGTGGTGCGGGTGCATCGCAGCGGCGACATCGATATGTGCTTATCCTGCAATCAGTTTGAAGCGCAGGGCATTCTTCAAAAGGCACAATACTGTCTTGCAATGAACGGAGGCCGATAGTGGCAGACTTCAAGACGTGTTTTGGTTTCATGATCCAAAACGAAGATCCTACCCTGGCGTGTGCGATTGTGCCGGACATTCCGCCCGGCGCCCACGCCATCTCCGGCATCAACAGCGCCGCATACCCGTCCGATTACGCCGCGATTGCCGCGCTCGCGCAAGACCAAAGACTGCCGGCCGTCACCGCTTTTTACCAGAACAACTTTTGGAGCAAGTGGATTCAGGCGATTACCTCAAACGAGGTCGCCATGCGCGTTCTGGACGCCGCAGTGAATATGGGTCCGGGGACGGCGGTCAAGCTATTGCAGACGGCCGTCAACGCCATCTACTGCCCCCCGCAGTGTATCCAGGTGGACGGCGGGTGGGGGCCAGTCACTATCACGGCCGCCAATGGGTGCGAGGAAACCGAGCTCGTCGAAGCGTTCAAGAATGCGCGCGAGCAGCACTATCGGGACATCGTGGCCGCCAAGCCAGAGGATGCCCCGTACCTTCCCAAATGGCTGGCGAGGGCGGGCAAGTAGCCCGCTCCGTCACTTCTTGTCCAGCACCCACGTCTTGCGCTCGGTGAACTGCTTTCCCTTCGGCGCCAGGTAGTCCAGCACTTTTTCGTTGCCGACCGATCTGGAGCCGCGAAAGATGTCACTGAGCATGGGCGTCGAGATGCCAATTTCTTTGGCGTAGGCGGCAAGTGTCATGCCGCCTTGCCGCAGTTTGAGCAGGTCGATAAGTTCGCCGGCGGTGTAGATTTCAGGTTTTTCGCTCATGCTTTTGAACCCCAAGCTCCCGGCAGATCAAGACCAAACGGCCGTTCCCAAGTCAAAGGCATGACCCAGATTTGCCGCGGATTGGCGTGGGTTTTCCATTCGGCTTCCAGTGGCGGGTACAGTTCCACGGCCGTCACTTCGGGTCCGTAGAGTTCGTGGACGATGCGCTGGATCTCCCCCCAAGAGATTGGCTCAAGGTCGCTATGGCGAATGATGCTGAGTTGCCAGACGCCTCCGATAGATGTCTGGACAGAGAAAGCCTGGACCTCGTACCGTTGGTTTTCCCAAATAGCTTTGCAATGCTCCAGCAAGGGGTGGTCGTTGCAAAGCTCGTCTGTGAGTTCAACGTTTTTCCACTGTCCCCACTCGCGCGCGTAGGCTTTCAAGACGGCCATTTTTCGTGCTGCTTTTCCCATGGGTGCTACCTCTCCATTCTGTATTCAAAAGACCTGATATTCTCTCCGGAGCGCTTGCGGGACACGATGATGTGGCCGCCAAACTTTTGCTTTCTCAGGTCACGCACACGCGCCGACGCTCCTGCATCAGAAATCATGACTCCCGTCGCTCCCAGGATTGCGTTGCAGAGTTCCCAACTTGTCCACCACTCGCCATTGGAAAGCAGGTTGCGCACCCTATCGACCATTGTGTGCGCGGCCGGCGGAGGCGGTGCATCGAAGTTGAATGCAGATTGTGTGCTCATACATGCACCTCCAGATCGATGACATGACCCAGCAAAGCGCCGTCATGCTTTGGCCCCATAAAGTGAATGTGGCCGCCAGATGGATGTTCGACAAGATGACTGCTGTACTTCCAAAAAATCAGCCAAACCCAGAACCGTCTTTTCGGGAGACGGTCTATAACGTCCCGGCGCGCCCACACTCGTTCAAACTCATTGGGGCAAACGTAGACAACACATCGACCTTTCATCGCCAGCCTAATTGCCAGGCGGTGAGCAGACTCTGAAACAACCATTGCCGGCGGTGACATCACAATCTCTCCTCGTTGTGGTTGACGATAGGATCTTCCCTGAATGGGTCGAGCGCGGGGTTGCACCAGCAGCCCATGTTGAGAATGTGGTTGCGGCCAAAGTTGGGTATGACGTGGACGGGGTATTCAGTGTCTTCCTTTTCGACTACAATCCACCCCTTCGTACTCTTGTCATCTTCCGTTGGAACGTACTCGTCGGCATCTTTTTCCGCGGTATTGGGATCGGAAAAACAAAACGGCCCAGGGGCTTTGTAGTGCTTGTTCTCCAACGTAAAAAATTTCAACGTGTTGCCGTCGTCAAACATAAGCTCGACATAGGCATCATCGCCAGCAACAAAATCTTCTTTGTCGTGCTGGGTTATATCGACTACCGTGCGGCCGATTAGGTGGCCAAGAATGTCGCGGATGTTTGCGTAGGATTCTTCGGTCAATTGCCCTCCCTTCTTGGTCGGTACACCCATCGACCATGCTTGTCTTGAACGTGAACCCACCGTGATTTTCCGCGCAATGCACCTTTTCCTTTAGAGGGTAGCCGCTTAGAGTTTTTCACTTGCTCTCCTTGCCACGGCGGTAGGCTTCGAGGATGCGGCTGTCTGTCTCGCGGTCTGTTTGGCTATCCCCGCCGTCCAGCAGGACTTTCACCGCTTCCGGCACTTCGGGTTCAGCATCAACAAACATGACGCGCTGAACTTCCGTCGCTATCTCTCGGATAATAAATCCAGACACATAACACTCTCCGCGCTTCAAATGCCCCAACAAAAAACGTGAGTTTAGATAATCAATTTGCTCATCTGTCGGCACAATCGGGTTTTCTGCCAAGTGCTCAAAAGCTGGCTGCAAAAAACACAAGACGTTCTGCCTGATTACACTGTCTGGGTCGCGTTGGTACACTTTTCGAGCCACTGCATCAACAATGCTTTCCGGTACCACAATCTTCTTGCTCATTGCTCCTCCTTTGTATGCGCTTGTGTTAATTTGCGCTAATCTGCGTTGTTCTTTTTCTTTCCACGCTGCGGGTGCGCCTATTCTTTGAGGACGTTTCATCGCTCTCTCCTTTGACTGTACGAATAGCCACACTTTTTCCGGCAACAACCACGCCCGGTTTTTTCATTGATTCGCATTTTGCCGCCGCACTTGGGGCATTTGATTGGGCAACGAACGGTCATAGTTTTACCTCCTCACCACAATCTCGGCAGTTCCACCCCTGCCCTGGGTAAAATTGCTTGCGCTCGTGTCCGCAGATGGCCGGGTTGCGCGTAAACCCCAGCTTGCGCATGAATGGATTTGGGTGGTATCTGGGCGGCTGGTACTTGCGCTCCACGCCCATATTCGTCACGCGCTTCTCTGTCCACGGGATGTTGGTTCCAAACCTTCCCACAGATTCGCCCATCGACGGCGACCAGATGCCGTCCGGCTCGATTGCCTTGGATGCGGCGTTCTTTGCGTTGCGCATTGTCAGATCGGTTGGCATGATTCACCCCACTATGTCCATGACGGAAGCGATGAACGCCGTCGCCACTTCCACCACGATCCCGTCTCCGTACAGCCTCAGCCGGCCGACTCGCTCTTTGCCTTTTTGGACGAGCGGCGAGAACGCATAGCCTCGCTCGCCCGGAAGCAGAAAATATCCCAAATCGGCGGCACACTCATCAGCCACGCCGATAGCGCCGGGTTGAGCTGTCCCTGGCACTGGCCGCCACTTCCCATCGCGGCATCCAATCCAGTCAGCATCTCGCCAGAAGCCGTTAAGCGGGCGGGGCCTGCCAGCATCTTCGCGTCGGTAGCCAGATTGGTTTGCAGGACTCGCCCCGTCTTGCGATTGACCCATTTCTGCCCGACTCGCTCCAAGTCCTCGGAAGTCTCCCCCGCTGAACCCTCCGCGCTCGGTGTCGCCCAGCCACTCAACGGCACAATCTCCGTCAGGTACCCGCTCTCCCGGTTGGTTGCCACCCGAGACGGCCTCAGTCCTTCCCTGTCCACCGTGTCCAAAGTGTTCGGAGTCGGCCACCCTGCCAGACCCTGTGCTGTCCACGCCAGATTGCTTCCGCTGTTCGGCCTCGCAAGCTGTTTCTCTGAATACGTCTGAGCATCCGGCATCCGTGAAGCGTTCTCGTCTGCTTTCTGGGGTGTCGGCCACCCTGCCAGCATCTTCGCCGCCGTGCTCAATGCCACTGTCGCCTTCGACCCATCCGGCATCTGCCCCGTTGGGCTCATGCCCTTCCGCGCACCCTTGCCGCCGTCCCCGTCCGATGCCGCGCACGTCGGCCACCCCGCCAGATTCGCCTGCCTCGGCAACTGGTCGAGTCTGCTGCGCTCCGTCCCGTCCGGGTTGGTTGCCGTCTCGGCCATCCCCGACGTGTCCTTCCAGTCCCGCGCCGATGGGCCACTCCAGCCACATAGTCCCGCCTGGTCCTCCAGCCGCGAACCGCGCCCCGTGCAATCCGGAGACGGATAGCCTCCGTTCGTCGTCACTCTTGGCGTTCCCCACGATGCGAGCCCCGTTTGCGCCGTCAACGACTGAAACTGGCCTGAATCCCTCGTTGCATTGTTCGCGTCGTCCCCGTTCGGCGTGGGCCAGCTCGCCATCTGTGCCACCATCGCTATGTCTGACAGCGCAATCCCCATCTGCGAACCCCGGCTCACCGCGTCCCGTTTCCTCTGCAAGAACGCTTCCGGTGACCCGTTGGCTGGCTCCGCTACCGGCGTGGGCCACGAACCACAGCCGTTGTCTAATATGGGGCGCCCCGACGCAGCACGCTCCAAGTACGGCCTTCCCAACGGCGTAATCTTCCGCCTCCATGTCATCTTGAACAAGGTCGAGCCAGCCGTGTCCAATCGCTGCACTAACCTGCTCTCCAAAGATGACTGGAGGCTTGCACTCCTTGATGAGCCGCATCCAATGCGGCCAGAGGTGACGAGCATCTGCAAACCCTCGGCCTTTTCCCGCAGCGGAGAAGCTGGGGCAGGGGCAACTTCCTGTCCACACTTCAGCGTCTCCCCATCCTGCTCGGTTGAGGGCAAGATCCCAGAAACCTCCTCCACAAAAAGCGTGGAATCTTCGGAACCCCATAACGTCGGATGGCTGCAATTCTTTGATGTCGCCACAGATAACCTCTCCATCGGTGATAGCTTTCGCTTTGATTGCTTGACGTACTACTTCGCACTTGAACTCGTCGAAGTCGTGATAGAGCGTCCACTTTTTACTCATTGAAAGCCTTCTTTCGAGCCCACCACCTCGACGGTATTCAGCAGGGGCGCCGCGGAACGGATGCGCCTTTCCGCCAGCGCCGCATACTCCGGGTTGAGCTCGATGCCGATGAACTGGAACCCCTCCAGAAACGCCGCTACGCCCGTTGTACCGCTTCCCATGAAGCAATCGACTACCAACCCACCCGGAGGCGTCACCAGCCTCACTAGATAGCGCATGAGGTCTACGGGCTTGACGGTGGGATGGTTGTTGCCGTCTCCGCGCTCGTCTCTGCTTGCCTTGGCGGTGTAGAAGAATCGGGCGGCTGATCCTTTGTCGGCGTAGGTATCGGCGTTAGTTGCGTTCCCGCCGTAGGTTCCGTAGCAAACGCTGCCGGGTCCATCTTGCGCCGCTCTCACCGTACCAGCTTTCATGGCGCCGCTCTGCGTCTTTGGGAACAGGCTCACCACTTCCTCGCTGCCGTCATTGATTGCGTTGGCGGGCCAGCGGCCAAGTCGTGACGGTGGGTTGCGATCTACGGTTTTTCCGTCTTGCCCCGGAACTGCCGTGAGTTTCTTGGCGGGTCCGCCCCACGCCGGAGTTCCAATCTCTGGAATACCACCAGGCCAAGTTATCCTGCACCCGTCGATATTGATTGCCCCGGTGCCGTGTGCCAAAACATTTTCCGCCACGGTCATGCCCTTCGCCAGCGGCTTCCGCGCCACGCAAATAGGCTCATGTGCGGGCTTCAGCGCCGTTCCCCACCCGGCCCACTGTTTCGCGGCATCGGTGGCGGGTGCGGTCACGTTGAACGTCTTCCCACTTCCATCCATGTACCCGATGCCCGTGTCTCCCTCGCCGTGGTTGGCAAGTTTTGTCAGATTCGGGCCACTGCCATTTGTGTTGATGCGAACCACTTCTCGTTCGGCCCCCGCCGCCTTATCAATCGCCTTCGACACATCCAGCGACTTCGGGAATCCGCTCCCGTACAGCCACATGATCTGGTCACGCACCTCAAACCCCGCGTCCTCAATCGCGCAAGCCATGCGGTGATACGTTCGGCTCCCCCCAAAGCTCAACAGGTATCCTCCCGGCTTCAGAACGCGCAAGCACTCGCGCCACATCTCCACATCGTTCGCAATCCCGCTCGAATCCCACGACTTGCCCATGAACCCAAGTTCATACGGCGGGTCGGTCACAATCGAGTCCACAGAACCATCCGCCATCTCACCCAGCCTTACCTTCACGTCTCCAACCAGTATCCTGGCGCTACCCACGCTTCCACCCCTCAATCGAGTGAATCGCCTTCACCGCCATCGCCGCCACCTGCACCAGCTCATGCCGCAAGTGCTCCAGATCCCGCGCCGACTCTTTCTGTTTCGTGATCTCCCAAACTTCGTCAACCTCTTCCAGCAACACGGCATACGCCTCATGCAAACTTGCGAACAAGCCGCCGTGATGCTTCGACGCTTTTTCCAACTCAGCCCGCACCAAATCAAACACGGCCGAATCGGGACCGCGCCACCCGCTGAATTCAAATCTCGGTTTATTGGC
>Ga0364859_10102_pt2 | contig 35276 bp, 21 predicted proteins | sample ExccelAu500001D3_FD_206911 | JGI IMG/M metagenome (GOLD analysis project Ga0364859, IMG submission 206911) | Enriched cells from Trout Bog Lake Hypolimnion, Wisconsin, USA - BchlTB.Aug20.5000.01 .D3 | ecosystem: Environmental > Aquatic > Freshwater > Lake > Hypolimnion/Profundal zone | place: USA... | reverse complement strand
ATAACCAATTGATTTATCATTTATTAAGGATCGACTAATTAAAATTTAAATCTTTTTGTATGAAAAAGTATTTCAAACTGGCTGGCTTGTTATTTCTCGGGCTGATTCTTGTAATAGGATGCAAAAAGGAGACTCCCGCTCCCACAGCATCTTTTACAGCCACTGTAAATGGTGGTGTAGTTACTTTCAAAGCCGAAGTAACCAACTCATCGAAATATGAGTGGGATTTTGGCGATGGCAGCTATATTAACACCCTTGTTGCTCCCGTGCACACTTATGCTCAAATCGCGGTTGACCAGGTTATTACTGTGACTTTAACGATTAAAGGTCCGGGAGGTCAGGTTACTGTTTCGAACAAAATAACGATTCCCGCAAAGACGAAATTGCAATACCTGACTGGCGGAACTCCGGCTGCGCCCAGCTCCAGGAAGTGGAGAATCAGCCAAAGTGCACCCTCATTCATGATCAATTTTGCCACTGCAACCTTCACTCCGAATTACAAAACCTATCCGGGGGGTATTCTGGCAGCTGTTGGTCTAAGTGCTGTTTATAACGACTCGTTCGAGTTCAGCAGCGATGGTACTCTCACGATCCATCCAAATGGCGGCGGGATCTTTGCAGGATATGTATACTGCGCTTTAAACGGAGTTCCGAATGCGGGCAACGCAGGAGGATCAGGACTTACCTATGCCACACCGTTTACGTCTCCGGCAGGTGCAACCTTCCAGATCAATGAAAATAAGGACTTTACAATTACTACTGCCCCTGATGGCGCACATGCTGGCGCGGTTACCTATCCGAATGTAACCACCCTTAGCTTTACCAATGGCGGATTTCTGGGTATTCTGGACTGGTCGAGCGAATGTATCATTGAAACATTAACTGACACGCAAATTATTGCAGACATCTTTGTTTCGGCGGTGCCACCTCCGGGTCAGGTAGGCAAACCCAATTTTGCCTTGCACCTTTATTTTGAAGTAGCCCCATAATTCAACTCCCGGGATGGTCTTGTGATCTTCCCGGGAAGATTTAATTAAACGAATAATTTAATATCAAGTATTAGCAATTATTAAAACAACAAAAACTACTTATGATGAAAAGAAAATTGCTTAAAGCAATATTGCTGTGCTTCTTTGTTGTAATGACTCACAACCTCTTTGCGCAAAATGTTGTAAATGGAAGTGTCAAGGACGATACCGGTCAATTATTACCCGGAGTCAGTGTTGTGGTCAAAGGGACTACCAATGGGACAATCACCGACAGTAACGGAAAATTTTCGATCTCAGCAACCAAGAATGCCACATTGGTTTTCTCCTTTATTGGTTTGGAGTCTAAAGAGGTAGTTGTTGGAACCCAGAATAAGCTTGACCTGACACTGGCCTCCAAGATTATTGGAGTAGACGAGGTGGTGGTAACGGCTCTTGGGATCTCCAGGGAGAAAAAATCGCTGGCCTATTCGGTCTCTGAAGTGCAGGGGGGTGACCTGGTTCGGGCAGCCGGCTCGAATATGGTTAAATCACTCGACGGTCGTGTAAGCGGGGTCAACTTTACCTCTACAACAACAGATCCTGCAGGTTCTGTTTTTGTGACCATACGCGGTGCAACAAGTTTGAATCTTTCAGGTTCAACCATGGCTGCTCAGCCACTTTTTGTTGTGGATGGGATTCCCTTAGGAACAACAGCTGTTGAAAATCAGAATGGAGCAGACTTTGGAAACCTCCTTTCGCAGTTGAATCCAAATGATATCGAGAGTATCTCAATTCTGAAAGGTGCCAGTGCGGGAGCCCTTTACGGTTCTGCTGCAGGTAACGGAGTCATCATGATCACCACCAAATCGGGCAAAGCGGGGAAAAAAGGGATTGGGGTATCGGTCAATACTTCATTTATGTGGGATAAAGCGTATAACTTCTTCGCAACCCAACAGATGTACGGGGATGGTATTCGTGCCTCATCTATTTACAACTCTGGATATGACTGGGGTGCTAAATTTTCTGATTTCGTTGGATCGACTATTGATGCATATAATACGTTAACCCAAAGGACCGAAACCAGACTTTTTTATGCAACTCACGAAAACCGTTTGCAACAGTATATGCAAACCGGTGGAACCAACAATTATAATGTCAGTGTAACCGGGAATTATAAAGAGGGTGCCTTTCGCTTTTCCCTGGGTAAAATGTCCAACATCGGAGTTATGCCGAACAACCAGACAGACCGCATGAATGCGAGCCTGAGTGCCGATTATAATATTACCAAGAAGTTAAAGATTGGGGTAACCAGTAATTATATGGGGCAATTCACTCCCAATAAAACTTCTGCCAACAGCCAGGTGATTGAAGAGCTGACCATGGACTTTCTCGCTCATATTCAACCAATTCATGAGATGAGGACCATCTGGAAAACCGGATTCGAAGGACAGACTCAGAATGCTCCTTATTATAACCCGGATGGTACACCCGCACTAGACAATCCTTACATGTACGCCTATTCAGAAACCAATACCTACCGGAAAGATAACTTCTTTGGTAAGGCGCAATTGGAATGGGAGGTAATCAAACCGCTTAAGTTCATTGCCCGCAGTGGAGTTAACTATGCAGGAAATAATTACCAATATAAAAGAGCCAAAGACTTCCAAGACAGCAGTATGAGAGATGGTGCTTATTCCGTTTCGGAGGGAACAGCTCTTGGTGTTCAGAACGATTTGATGTTAGTTTGGAACAAGGAATTTGGTAAATTTTCAACCAATGCGACAGCCGGTTATAACTATGCTTACAGCCAGACTTACAACTATTCGGCAAATGCTTCAAAACTTGTACGTGTGAACGATTATGAATTGAGCAATGCTGTTGCCGGAACCATGACTGCCAGCAGTTCCTGGGGAATTGGAAAATCGCAGAGCGGATATATTACCGGTCAAGTTGGATATTCGAATCAACTCTATTTAGATTTATCCGGCAGATATGACAAGAGTGGAATACTTCCGGAGGATGTCAATCATCATTTCTACCCTTCTGCTTCCTTAAGCTGGTTACCTTCCACCACATTCAAACTTCCTGAAGTTATAAACCTGCTTAAATTAAGAGGGGGTATTGCCCAGGTAGGACATGGAATCGGGACCCCAAGAAGTAACAATACTTTCAGTTTCTCGCCAATTGATTACGGGGCCACCAAAATTGTAAATATCGGCGGAGCCCTTGTCGACCCACATATTAAAGCAGAAGTAACGACCTCTTATGAAGGGGGATTTGACATCTCATTACTTGACCGTCGAGTTTCAGCTGAATTCACAGCATACAAAAAAAACCATGAAAATCAACAGGGAAATATTCCAACCTCACCGGGTGTTGGTTATAGTGGAATGTTAACCAATGTTGGTACAGTGGAAGCCACAGGATATGAATTTTCCGTTAATTTTGTTCCGGTTCGGACAACAGACTGGAAATGGGATATCGGGGCCAACTTCAGTACCGTTGAATCCAAGATCACTGCACTATCTCCAACGTATGTTCCCAATGGCTATACCTTCTATGGCAGTGGTGCAAACACTGACCTCAGACTGGCAGTAGGTGAGAAAATTGGCACCATGTGGGCAAACGATGTGTTGGCAAGAATGCCCAAAACCAGTAAATATGCAGGAATGCTCGAGCTTGATGATACTGGACAATGGATTCACTCATCTAATGAACAAGATCGTACAAAGCTGGGCAACTACAACCCCAAATTTATTCTGGGAGTTAATACTGCAGTTAAATGGAAAAACTTCAGGTTAGGTGTTGTGGGTAGTTTTCGCTATGGCGGTAAATACCTTTCAGATATCGAGCGTCGTGCTGTAACAGATGGTCATGCATTATCGGTTATTGGCGACAAGTTCAATGGCCCGAATCCATATACTGTTGGGGGTCGCGATGCTGCAACAGGTGGCTTGCCCTGGCCCAATGCCAATCAAATGCCTTATCAGCAACAGGCCAGTTTAGTATCTACCTATGCCATGTACGGGACGCCAGTTGCAATTAGTGATGCCTGCTACTTTAAAGGAGTATGGCTTAAACCGGGCGGAAATGCCTCAAATGATGCAGACTACATAGTTAATGGTGCAGATCCCCTGAAAACTTTCTATGCTGTACCAGGACTTATCTTAGGTACACAGTACTGGAGTTTCCCCGAATCATTGGTCCGTGATGCCACCAACTTCAAATTAAAGGAGGTCACTTTTGACTACACACTTCCCAAAAATATGACTTCCAAATTAAAAGTTGATAATGTAACGGTTGGGTTTGTCGGACGGAATATTTTCCAGTGGAATAAAGCCAACCGGAATGTTGATCCTGAATCAGCGTTTGAAGGGATCGGTCAGAACCAGGGGATCGTCGGAAAGGCGTTGCCTTCGATTGGTTCTTACGGTTTCAAAGTATCGTTTGATTTTTAATGCTTAAATTTATTGCAATTATGAAAAAACAGATATCAATATTACTTCTACTTGTTCTCTTTGTATTTTCGGCCTGTCAAAAACAGGATCTGAGAGAAAGTGAATTGTTGCAACAGCGAAATGCATTGGAATCCGCGACGCCAAACCTGCTGCTCTCTTCGATCATACAGCAATCAGCCTTCGCCTATCAGGCCGAGGGGGGTGTTTCCAGCCAGCAACTTGCCACAACTGTTCAATACATGCAGGGAAACCGGAGTTCAGACAATAATATATACAGGAATTTCGCACTGCCCACCACTGATTTATACAATTTCACCACACCAATTAAATTGGTTGAGGCATCTATTGCGAGCATGCAATCATTAGGACTCCAAAGTTACGAGGGAATCTTTTTGATTTTTAAATCTTTCCTTTGGTCAACGGTAACGGACTTGTATGGCGACATCTATTACACCCAAGGGTTACAGGGTCAAAACGGAATTCTTTTCCCAAAATTTGATGATCAAAAGGATATTTATCCAGCCTTAATTCAAAATTTAAAAGATGCGGCTAAACTGATCGCTGCAGGAAAAGAAACCATTGATCCCACCTATGATATTCTTTATGGTGGGAATAAAACCGAATGGATTAAATTTGCCAACTCACTGCAGCTCAGACTCCTGATGAAATCAAGTAAAAACCTGCCGAATGTGGCTGCCCAGATCGATTCGGTTGCGTCCCTCCCATTGATGACCTCAGTATCTGATGATGCTTCGATCCCTTACCTGGCAGGTGATCCTACCTATAGCTGGCCAAGGGGTAGTTCATATATGCTTTATAGCGGTAATTATATGATCTACCGCCCGAGCAAGACATTAGTTGATACACTGAAAGCCCTCGGTGATCCGCGTCTTGGAGTCTGGGTCGCCCCTATCGAAAAACCATGGACCAATGTTTCAGCCCAAAACGGGACCTCTGTAACCACCATTGATCCACTTGGCTTTAGCTATACCTCAACCTGGGAGTATATCGACAGGACAAATAAAAAGATCAGTCCTGCTGCTCAATTTATCGTGGATTCCCTGACACTTTATGCCGGTTATGCGGCAGGAACTTACGAAAATGTGTTGGCTGCCAATGGAAGTTACGATTTTCCTACTACCATTTTCAACTATAAAATTTCTAAATTCTCTCAATTACTGAATCAGAATTCGCATCCGCTCCTTAAAGCTTGTATGGTGCAGTCGGATGAGGTTCAGTTCCTGTTGGCTGAAGCAGCTGTTAAAGGCTATATCTCAGGCGCAAATCCTGAAACCTTTTACAATAAAGGGGTAACACTTGCGCTGAACCGATGGGGCCAGAATCTGCCATCAGGCTATTTCAATAACCCGGTAGCTAAGTTTCCTTCATCAGGAACAGACGCTCAGAAACTGGAGAAAATCGGTTTGCAAAAATGGCTGGGACTCTTTATGATGGGGGTAGAAGCTTATACGGATTACAGGCGCACCAGACTACCTTATATGGAACTGAATGGGGACCTGGCCAGCGGTATATATAAATTTCCGTTACGTTTCAGGTATCCGCAAACGGAAATGAACGATAATGCCCAACAATATCAGGCTGCTATTGCTAAACTGGATCTGGGTGATACCGAATTCTCTCATATGTGGTTACTTCAATAGAATAACATAGCCAAAATTTCATGTCAGGAAAGCCGTCTCAATTCGTTTTTGAGACGGCTTCCTTGTCTAAATTTATCAAAGACCAACAATATGCAATATAAGGGTCTTTTGTCCCGGGCTGGCAACGTCATTAAGTTAAACAAAAACTTCGGAGTTAAAATAAGGCAAAGAAGCAAGGTTCTTAAATTAATGACATGGCCTATACCGGACAAAACAAAGGTCCTAAATTCGTATTCTCGCCGACAGATTTTCCCTATGCGAGATTTTAAACTGTTTAAGTTAATCAGTTTTTACCAGAATTATAATCCAATGCAAAGATTCCTTCTTATCGTCGCCACTTTCTGCTTTTTAGCCAATCCCGATTATCTTCCTGCTCAGAATAAATTCCCCGATGGCAATTCACGCTTTGATCAGCTGACCATCCCCTCAAAAGCCAAAAGCAAAAGGGCTTCGAGCACAGATCCCAATTTTGACGGCAATGGCGATTCCCGAGAGATCCAGCCCGGAGAAACCCTGGTAATTGCCGATCTTGACGGTCCCGGAATCATCAATCACCTGTGGAACACCTCAGCCTCCCTGAATCCCTATTCGGCCCGGGCCCTTGTGCTGAGAATTTATTGGGATGGTGCAGAGAAGCCCAGCGTAGAAGTCCCGTTGGGCGATTTCTTTGGCGTCGGACATGGTGCACAGAAAGATTTTCAGTCATTACCGGTAAGCGTTTCATCCTACGGCCGTTCCAGGAGCTGTTACTGGAAGATGCCCTTTAAAAAGCATGCAAAAATAACGTTGACCAATGAGATGGCCGGGTTTGGTCCGGTTTATTTTTATTACTATGTTGATTGGGAAAAGGTGGATTCACTTCCTGAAGAAATCCTCTATTTTCACGCAAGATACAACCAGCAGAATCCTGCCAAACCGGGTGATCATCTGATTCTGAGCACCACCGGACGTGGAAACTACATAGGAACAGTTTATTCAGTATTGCAGTTAAAAACCGGGTGGTTCGGCGAGGGGGATGATCGTTTTTATGTGGATGGAGAGAAAGTTCCATCGATCCAGGGAACAGGAACCGAAGATTATTTCGGTGATGCCTGGGGTTTCCGGGAGTTTGCAGGCTCTTATCATGGCGTCACATTGTATGAGGGACCACTGGAAGGCGACCGGGTATCCGCCTATCGCTGGCACATTGAAGATCCTGTTCGGTTTGAAAAATCGCTGAGATTCACTATTGAACACAAAGGTAGCGTCGTTGATATGCAGGGAAAACAGCTTTCCCGTTCTGACGAAAGGGCTGACTGGATCAGTTCTGTGGCATTCTGGTACCAAACCCCTGCCGTCTTCTCAGATTCAGGGATTCCCCCGGCTGACAAAAGGATTCCACCTTATCAGATTTTGCTGGCCTCTGATTTGAAAATGAAAGCCAATCCGGATAAAATGGCCAGGGAGAAAGCGGGAATCCAATTTCTGCCGGAGACTCCCGACGGATCCATTGAATTTGAGTTTGAAGTCAAAGAATCAGGAAGGTACAAAATATCGGCCGTTCTTGTGGATGATCTGTTTGGAAGCAAGTACTTGCCATTAATCGATGATCAGCCGGCCGGCCCGGTTTTGGATATGGCCAGTAAGGGAGACGACTGGACGGAATACAATTTTGGCTATTTCAACCTGGATCACGGCAAACATCAGTTTAAATTGCAGGGGAAAGGGGTTTCGCAGGGCCGTAATCTCGCTCTCCCCGAAAAATATGCCATCGGAATAAGCAGTCTGATCCTTTTGCGTATCGAAGATCTGGAAAATTAAATGCAGATTTAAAACATACAAGTAATGAGAAGAAATCAATGTCGCATTAGAGCCATAGGCTCAATTGATTTTATAACTATGGATTTTAATCCGTGGGATGCAATCAGGATATAAAAAGGAGTGCCATAGGCACGGTACATTTACCTGTTCAATGAACCGAACCTGCGGTTCTCCTGATCTCTTTGTGCTCTTTCTCAACGGTTTGGAATCCGTTGTTAGCATATTGATCGAGGCTATGCCACTAAATTCATCTATTTGGAATCCCCGGTATCCAAAAAAATAGCTCTGGGAGAATACAAAAATAATGGACTCGCATTAATTAAAGTAGGATTCAAGAATGCGACATCTTATACTTTCAATTAATTAGTTGCAACATCTCAATATTTATTAATTTTAAGCAGCCATTTTTGAATTTCAATCATTAACCGAAAATTATCAAACAATAGTCATATCCAATCGCTAAAACATTTAATATGGGCAAATCGTTATTCCTCCTCGTAATTGTTTCACTGTTGCTCCGGATTGCCGCCTTTTCACAGCCAATCACTCCACAACCTGTTATGCCCGGGAAATGGATTAAGTCGTGGTTATTGTGTGGCCCTATTCCTGTAAAAGAGTCTCCTGATCCTGCTGAATCTTACAATCATCTGGTTGGGTTCAAAACGGACTACCTGGTGAAAGCAGGAGGGGAGCAAAACCCAATGATCAATGCAGGAGATGTTGTCAAATACCCGAAAGGTTCTGCCAGATGGCAGCTTTATACTTCTCCGGATTCAATTATTGATCTGCGCAAATCGCTGTCTAATATTGCTCCTGTTTTTGCTTATGCATACACTGAGATCCTGTCCAATGAATCTAAAGTTATGCTCATCGGTATTGGTACGAATGATGGCGGCAAACTTTGGGTAAACGGACTAAATGTATGGGATGATGCCCGACAAAGAGGTTGTGTTCCGGACGACAATATGATCCCCGTTTTGTTGAAAAAAGGGAAGAATACCATTTTGCTTAAAGTCGAACAATGGGGTAACAGGTGGGAATTCTGCTGCCGTTTTCTTCCATATTCGGTGGCGGCTTTGGTTGCAAAAGGGGATCTTTTTACTATTTCTGCCGGTGAGGATGGTGAACCTTCCATCTCATCGGGATTCTCACAGCCGGTGTTGCAGCAAATTATTCATAATCTGAAGATTGATATTTTTAATACTCAAAATAACCATGTATTTGGTGAGGACAGGATAAATGGTTTCTGTGGTCCTGCAATATTACCATCAAAAGATTATCAATTATACCAGGCTACTTTGGATGCCCGACTCTCCGGCGGTGGATTAATCTGGCGGAAATTTTCGTTATTTGCCGGTAAACGGAAGAACTATGCGCTTTTTTCAAACGGTAAATCGGATTACCGGATAACCCTTGGGAATAGCGCTTCCGAATCTGAAAAATGGGCTGCAAAAGAGCTTCAGCACTGGTTGAAAGAGATCAGCGGGGCAGAACTGCCCGTTCAACAACTCGATCAAACCTATCAGGGACCTCAGATTGTTGTGGGGTATAATGAGCTGATTAAGGCCAAAACAGGAGCCCAGGCTCCGGCTGATCTGGATGAATCGTTTCGTTACTGCAATTCGGGAGCCGATATTCTGATTTATGGAGGGAAAATGCGCGGGTCCATGTATGGAGTTATGGCATATCTCGAGAATGAATTGGGTTGCAGGTGGTATACACCGGAAGTAAGTGTAATTCCGAAACGGAAACAGCTCTCCTTTAGCTGGCTGGACCACTCCGAGAAACCCGGGATCAGGGTGCGCAATGATTTTTATTTTGAGGCTTTTGATCCTACCTGGGCTGCCCGTAACCGGATGAACGGCACACTGGGATTTAATGAGTCAAAACCGCAAATCGGCGGAACCGAGAATTACTGGGCAGTTCACACCTTCTATCCGCTGATGCCACCTGATGAATTTTATGCGAACCATCCTGAATATTACAGTCTGATTGATGGCAAACGGATTTATGATCATGCGCAATTGTGCCTCACAAACCCCGATGTGCAGAAAATCATCATTGAAAGAATCAAAAAAAGAATGCGCGAAAGTCCTGAATACCTGATTTATGATGTATCTCAAAACGACTGGCACAATCCCTGTCAATGCGATAAATGTCAGGCCATTGTTAAGAAGGAAGGGGCAGAATCGGGCCTGATCATCTGGTTTGTGAACCAGGTGGCTGAAGCGGTTGAGAAGGAATTTCCTGATAAGTTTATCGGAACCCTGGCTTATCAATATACGCGAACACCTCCGAAATCAATCCATCCGCACAATAACGTAGTAGTACGATTATGCAGCATTGAATGTTGCTTTGCGCACGATTTCAAATCATGCCCGCAGAACAAGTCTTTCCTTGAGGATCTTAAACGCTGGTCTGCACTGGCTCCCCATTTGTATATCTGGGATTACGTGGTCAATTTCGGCCATTACGTGATGCCCTATCCCAATTTTGCCGTACTACAGCCCAATATCCAAACCTTAAGGGATAATAATTCGATCGGCATCATGGAACAGGCAGCCTATCAGAGCCGGGGTGGGGAGTTCTCCGAACTTAAAGCCTATCTGATTTCCCGGTTACTTTGGAATCCCGATTGTGATGTCGAAAAGGTAATCAACGATTTCATGTTTGGCTACTATGGAAGAGCCGGAAAATATATCCGTCAGTATTTCGACCTGGTTCAGGGACGCGTAACACCACAGACTCATATTCATTTAGGTCTGGCTCCTGACGATCCTATTTTTTCGGATAACTTTGTGAGTGAGGCCTGCCATATCTTTGAGGAAGCACTAAAAGTGGCGGATAATGACGAAATAGCAGATCGTGTGGATATGACATCCCTGCCCGTCCTCTATCTCAAATGCAAAAGAACACCTGTGCTGGCCAAATACGACGGAACCTATGCCCGTTTCTGTGATATCGCCAAACGCAACGGAGTGAATAATTATGCCGAAGCAGGAGAGCCACACCGGTTAGCCTTTCATCGGTCAGTTGAGAATGCAAGATAATCTCAATTATCGCACCTGGAAGTATCCAAGAAAGTGTTTTTAAAAGGAAGCCATCGTCAGTTCAAACACCCTGTCAAAAAAGGGAAAGTAACAGTAAATGGTAAACCGGGTGCTCCTTTAAAGCAATTTCTTTTAAATAATATTTTTAAACAAGCAGGTTGGAAGTAGCACCAACACGGTTAAAGCCTTCTATCCTGGAAAAAATTAAAGTATTGGTAAGCTGACAATAAAACATATTTTATCAGGTTATAGCCTGACTTCCTGTTGCATTTAACAGGTAAAATCCACGTGGCTGGGTTCATAAGGAATAGATCTCAATTAATGGCACCGGATCATTAATCCGAACAGTTAATTGTTGAAATATTGCAATATGTCATCATTTAATGTTAAAAAAAGCTATCTTTTCCAGATGATAATGGTGTTATCTTGCAATACGATTATAACCAAACCAACAAAATCAGATGAAATAGCCATGATTCGAGAATCACAAACCGAAAATGATAATCATTCTTAATCATGGCTATTCCATTTGGCAATTAAAAAACAAATTATTATCAAATGAAAAGTATCCTCGGTTTAATATTAACTGTATTAATTCTGATGCATTATGCCCAAAGTCAGCCATTAAAATCTGATATTCAACTGTCTGACACCAGAATTCAGCGAAAAGATACTGCGACTGCCATTGATAATGGAATACTCACTTTAAAAATTGATACAACAAGGGGCGGTGCGATCTCCTGGCTTTCCAAATCAGGTTCCCAAAGAAGTATCGTCAATATTTCGGATGAGGGGAGATATATTCAGCAATCGTATTATGCCGGGAAAAGTCTCGACCGCAAAGCTGAAGGACAATCATCACACTGGTCGCCATGGAGCTGGAATCCGATCCAGGTCGGAGACTACAACCGTAACCGGGCTAAAATTCTCGCCTTAAAAAAGAGGGGCAATGAGCTATATGTCAAATGCATCCCCATGCAGTGGGACATGAACAACAAACCGGCGGAGGCCGAATTGGAGCAATGGACTACCCTCGAGGGATCGGTTCTAAAAGTTCATAATAAGCTCACCTGTCACCGTACAGATCAGATTTATGGCGACAGCATCCTCAATGACCAGGAATTACCTGCGGTCTATCCCGTCTCCGCATTAAAAAATCTTTATACCTATCAGGGGGCAGTTCCGTTCACCAATGCTCCGTTGGACAATCCCTCCGTGGTGAATCTCGCAAGCGGATTTTGGGGAATCTACCCCTCTGTATTCGAGCATTGGATGGCATTTGTGGATGATAACCTCTGGGGCATGGCCATTTATAATCCGGCCTGCACCCGGTTCCTGGCGGGGATGGCCGGAAAACCGGACGGCGAGGCCGCAGATGGTTCAACATCCTATATCGCACCGGTCAAAAAAGCAATGCTGACTAAGAATTGCGTTTATGAATATGATTACTATGTGATTATCGGAACACTTATAGAGATCAGAAGCACGATTTACAAGCTTCATAAAATGGAACCACACTTGAAACAACCGTAAATTGGAAATTAAGAAATAACAGGAGGTGCATAATTCGTAACCATGTTTAAATTCGAATTTTGTCCCTAAAGGAACCTGGAAAAGATATTTAACGAGTCATTACCTTTTTATAACCAATATCTAATGAAATACCTTATTGGGGACTAATGTATCTCTTGTGGTTAAATAAATTCAGCAACTATGAAAACTATAGGTTTATTCACATTTGCAATCGCCTTTAATATTGGGATTCAGGCTCAGGTACGGATAAAACCAATCCCGAAACCCGGCTACGAGTTGCGGATCAGTAATTACATTTCGGATATGAAGGTGGTCGATACCCACGAACATCTCGAAGACCAGGCAGACTGGATCAAACCGGGCAAGCTCGATTTTATGCTGTTATTGCAACATTACGCGTACGATGACATCCGGTCGGCCGGGATGCCCAAACAAACTTTCAATAAACTACTGACTGACTCACTGACAGTCATGGAAAAATGGAACATCTTAAGACCGTATTGGGAAGCCACATTCAATACTGCTTACTGCCGTGCTGCCCTGCTCACAGCGGATAAACTGTTTGGCGTTGAGGATATCAATGAAAAAACGGTGGAAGATTTATCTGCAAAGATCAAAAAGTCCTATCAGACAGATTGGTATAACCAGGTGCTCGTTAAAAAATGCCGGATCGATCATGTTGTGGTTGACGAGGATAACAGTATGTTGGGAGATCCGGTGATGTTTAAACATGTGAAACGGTTTGGGGAATTCATCTTTGCCGTGTCCGCCCAAAAAATTGAATCCATAGCCAGGGCTCAGAATACTCCGATTCGTACGCTTGACGATTTTGTGACGGCACTAGGAGTCGCTTTTCATGATGCAATAAATCATAACAATGTTGGGGTGAAAATTGGGGTTGCCTACGAAAGAGACCTCTTCTTCGATGATGTAACCAAAGAGAAGGCCGATGAAGTTTTTCGCAAAATCAGGGCTCTTCCGGCAGGCACTGTCCTGAAATATAACGGCAGCGAGATAAAACCGTTGCAGGATTATATGGTTCACCGGATATTGGACCTGGCCAGAGCGACCAATACACCGGTACAGTTCCACACCGGACTGCAGGCCGGCGACGGGAATTACATCGAAAACTCGAACCCTGCACACCTGACCAACCTGTTTCTGAAATACAGAGATGTGAAGTTTATCCTATTCCACGGAGGGTATCCTTTTGGAGGTGAGCTTGCTTCGCTTGCCAAAGGGTTTAAAAATGTTTATATCGACATGTGCTGGCTTTATGTTATTTCCCCGTCGTACAGCGAAAGGTATTTGCATGAATGGCTCGAAACAGTGCCTGCCAGCAAGATCATGGCTTTTGGTGGCGACTTCAGGAATGTGGAAAATATTTACGGACATCTCTTGTTTGCAAAACAGGTGGTCACAAAAGTGCTCACAGAAAAGGTCAGAGATGGATATTTTACGGAAGAAGAAGCGATTAAAATTGCGCAGATGATCCTGCATGATAACGCAATCCGGATCCTTAATCTGGATAAAAATTAATACTCCAATGAGAAGTTTGTTCCTTTTAATTTTGGTTATCCTATGTTTTCTGCCAGGCTATGCAGAGGCCCAACCAGATGTAAGCCGCTGGACGCTAAGTGAGCCTAATTCAATCAGCTGGAAACCTGCCGGCAACCTTCCTCATCACGATCACCTCGAAATGAGCGGAAAGTATATTTCAGCGGTTATCCGGTATGGGGTAAATGAAGATTTTTCATTTACAATTTCCCGTGATATTGTCTGGCCTATGCTTCGTACCATCCCCAACAATACCCATGCCAGCCTGACGCGCACATTTGACCTCGATCCGGTCAAAATGATTACGATTAACAAACGGCTGGTTCAGTACGAACACGTCGATGAGATCCTCCTGAATGGCCGGATCACCGTAAAGAGCAGCCTCACGGACGGTATTAAACTGGTTCGCACCTTATTCCCTTCGACGGCACTTCCCCTCTTTGGTGAAAAATATGAGCTGACCAATACCAGGAATAAAGCTTCCGTAATCGAAATTCCGGAAATAAGTATCCGCAACCAAACCAACCCCTCCGAAGGTGTTGAGGGGAGCTATACCCTTTCAGTTCAATCCTCTCATTACGGAACGATTGTTTTAAAACCCGGTGAAACGATCAGTTTCAATTTAAGTATTACCGGAACCAGAAGTGGAGAGGATACCGGCAACCCGGATATCGAAAAAGAGTTAAGTCACCGAACTGCATTATTATCCGAATTCAATGAAAATCTGATTCTTGAGACCCCCGATATGCTCTTAAACCGCGCTTTTGCCTTTGCCAAGATCCGTGCTGCGGAAAGTATATACCAAACCAAAGGTGGTCCGTTGCATGGTCCGGGCGGGTTAAGCTATTATGCAGCCATCTGGGCCAACGATCAGGCAGAGTATATCAATCCGTTTTTTCCCTACTTGGGCTACAGCTATGGCATTGAATCGGCGGTAAATGCTTATCGTCATTTTTCTCGGTTTATGAATCCGGAATTTAATCCCATTCCCAGTTCCATCATTGCGGAAGGGACTGATACCTGGCATGGTGCTGGAGATCGTGGTGATGCGGCTATGATTGCCTACGGGGCCTCGCGGTTTGCCCTTTCCCTGGGAAACCTGGATACGGCAGAAAGACTCTGGCCACTGATTGAATGGTGTCTCGAATACAACAAACGGAAACTTAACCCGCAGGGAGTAGTTAGCTCGAAATCTGACGAACTTGAAGGGCGATTCCCGTCAGGAACCGCTAATTTATGTACCTCATCCCTGTACTACGACGCACTCGTTTCGGCTTCCTGCTTAGGTCTGTCACTCAAAAAAAATAAAAAGCAGATCCTGATCTACAAAGCAGAGGCAGTAGCACTGAAAGCCAGCATCGCGAAATATTTCGGGGCGAAAGTAATGGGATTTGATACTTACCGGTATTATGAAGGGAATGAGAAACTCCGGGCCTGGATCTGCATTCCTCTGACAGTTAATATTTTCGATCGAAAAGAAGCGACTATCAATGCCCTTTTCTCACCTGAACTGTGGACCGAAGACGGATTGGCTTCGCAGGCAGGTGACAAAACATTCTGGGACCGTTCGACCCTTTATGCGCTTCGGGGTGTGTTTGCGGCCGGTGAAACAAAGCGGGGATTAAAATACCTGAAATATTATTCAAACCGAAGGCTGCTGGGAGAGCATGTTCCCTACCCGGTGGAAGCTTATCCCGAAGGGGGACAGCGCCATCTTTCGGCCGAAAGCGGTTTATACTGCCGCGTTTATACCGAGGGTTTATTTGGTATCCGTCCCGTGGCTTTGAATAGTTTTACCATCACCCCCCAATTGCCTGAAGAATGGAACTTCATGCGCCTAAAAAAGGTACATGGATTTCAGAAAGAGTTCGATCTGGAGGTTGTACGCGAAGGGAAAAAGATCCGCTTATCGGTTACCTGTGACGGTAAGACACTGTATAATAAACTTTCCGGTAACGGGGAGACCCAAACCATCAAATTTTAACCATGAAGAGAATCCTTTTTACAATTATCGTCTTAATAGGCCTGGAAGTCACTCAACTCTTTGCGCAATCCCCCGGAAGGGAAAATTTTGATCTCAACTGGAAATTTCATTTGGGGGATGTTCCGGGCGGAGAAAAGCCCGGTTTCCCGGATCAGGAGTGGCGCAGGCTGGACCTCCCTCACGACTGGAGTATTGAAGGGAGCTTTAAACCCGATAATCCGGCCACCAATGCCGGGGCTGCTCTGCCCGGCGGAATTGGATGGTACCGGAAAACCTTTTCAGTTACGGATACCAAATCCAAGCACCGGTTTATCCGGTTTGACGGTGTTTACATGAACAGCACGGTCTGGCTAAACGGTCATCAATTGGGAAACCGGCCGTTCGGTTACTCCACTTTTGAATATGATATGACCCCCTACCTCTTGGAAGGGTCCAACGTGGTGGCCGTAAAAGTTGATAATTCGCTGCAGCCCAATTCAAGATGGTATTCGGGATCAGGCATCTACAGACATGTTTGGCTCACCTCCACTTCACCGGTTCATGTCAGTCTGTGGGGAACTTATGTAACCACTCCCAATGTATCGGAGAAAGTGTCCCGGGTTCAGGTAGAAACCGCTGTTTCCAATGAGAAGCAGGAAAAAACAATGGTCAGGATTATTTCTTCAATCCTTGACAAAAACGGAAAAAAGGTAGCAAGTCAGGTTCAAATGGCGAAAATAGAACCAAATACCCAGCTAAAAATCAATACCAATTTTAAAGTGGATGGACCCCAACTCTGGAGTATCGAACACCCGTACCTTTACCGGTTAGCCAGCGAGGTTTATGAAGGGAAAGAACTCAGGGACACCTACTACACCACTTTTGGTATCCGGTCAATACAATTCAGATCAGACAGCGGCTTCTTTCTCAATAACAAATGCGTGAAAGTTAAGGGGGTTTGCATGCATCACGACCTGGGATATCTGGGTGCCGCCTTAAATACAAGGGCATTAATACGCCAGCTGGAAATTCTTAAGAGTATGGGTTGCAACGGCATCCGCACCAGTCACAACCCCCCATCACCCGATCTGCTTGATTTGTGTGATCAAATGGGGTTTGTGGTGATGGATGAGGCGTTTGATGTCTGGAACCTTGAGAAAATGAAATACGATTATCACATCTACTTCAAAGAGTGGCACGAGAAGGATTTGTCGGATATGGTGCTGCGGGACAGAAATCATCCTTCCGTTTTTTTGTGGAGCATCGGGAATGAGATCCCTGAAAAAAATCATACGAAATACGGGGGGGCTGCCATCGCCAAAGAGTTGGATGGAATCATTAAAAGAAACGACAAGACCCGTTTTACAACTTCGGCTTTTGCCGGTGTCTGGCGTGCTGACACCACTTTTATGTCGGATAAGGTGGATGTGATCGGCATTAATTACACCGTAGAACGGTACCCGGAGGAGAAGGCCAAACATCCGGACGGTTTTTTCATCGCGAGCGAGACCACCTCATCGCTGAGCGACAGGGGTATCTACCATTTCCCTGCAGATTCGGCCATGAAGCCCACACCCGATCTGCACTGCTCTTCATTCGACAACCGGGGAACCTACTACGACCGCCCTGCAACGATGATTACCCAGACAACCTGGAGGGCAGTGCGGGAGACTCCCTACGTGGCCGGACTCTTTATCTGGACAGGCTTTGACTATTTTGGGGAACCGGCATATCCCTTCCCTTCAATTTCATCAAGCTACGGCATTGTCGACCTGTGCGGGTTTCCAAAGGATGTTTTCTATTTTTATAAAAGCCAGTGGACCATCGAGCCGGTACTTCACCTTTTTCCCCATTGGAACTGGAAAGCGGGACAGCTGATTGACGTGATTGCCTACACTAACTGTGATGAGGTAAAACTCTATCTGAACGACAAACTAATTGGCAAACAGGTATTTGCAAACACTAAAATAGATTACAAAACCAATCAATGGGATAAGCCGATTGATCTGGGCGAAGGTCAAAAACTGTCGCTGGACTGGAAGGTTCCTTTTGTCCCGGGTACACTTAAGGCTGAAGGGTATAAAAATGGAAAACTGATTCTCACCGATATCGTAAAAACGGCGGGTGATCCTTCGAAGATTGAGCTGGTTGCCGATCGTTCCACCATCTCTGCTGACGGAAAGGATTTGGCATATATTACGGTTAAGATCACGGATAAAAATGGAAATATGGTTCCAACTGCGGATAATCTTGTCCATTTTGACCTTGAAGGTGAAGGTCAGATCGTTGGCGTCGGAAACGGAAATCCGATCAGCCTTGAACCGGCCAAGGGCATTGAACGGAGAGCTTTCAGCGGAATGTGCCAGGTAATTATCCAAAGTACTCCTAAAAACGGGAAAATTATCCTTAAAGCATCCTCCTTGGGATTGTCAGATCAAATAATAAAATTAAACAGCAATATTGATAATTAATAAATTCATTGAGGCTACCGGTATCGCGTATTTATAGATAGGATGTTAATGCTCATTTTGCTTTGCAAGCCACTCATACCACTGCTCCATCCCTTCGCCGGTCCGGGCAGATACGAGGATAAATTCCAGGTTCGGATTCAGGGAACGGGCATAACTGATTGTTTTTTCAGTATCGAAATCGACATAGGGGAGGAGATCCGATTTATTGATCAGGCACAGGTGTGACGACTGAAACATATACGGATATTTCAACGGCTTGTCTTCCCCTTCGGTAACGCTGATCACCACAACCCGTTTGAATTCCCCCAGATCGAACAGGGCCGGGCAAACAAGGTTCCCCACATTTTCTATAAAAAGCATGGACTCGTATTCGATCTCCAGTTTCTCTATTGCTAGCTCAATCATCCTCGCATCGAGGTGGCATCCCGAACCGGTATTGATCTGAATGGCAGGCGCACCCGACTTTTCGATCCGCTCGGCATCGAGGAGCGTCTGCTGGTCCCCTTCAATAACCGCTATTTTGCGGGATGGGATCAGCGCTTGAATCGTCTTCTCAAGAATGGTTGTCTTACCCGAACCCGGAGAACTGACCAAATTCAGACACAGAACCTTTCTCCCCTCAAAAAACCTGCGGTTGAGCCTGGCCAATTTATTGTTCTCGGAGAGAATATCCATATTCAGATTGATCACCTTCTGGTTCGGATGATCATGCGTATGCGAGTGGCTCACCCCATCGTGTTCATGAGTATGTGAATGGTCTTGATCGTGACCGTGCTCATGATCGTGACCCTGTTCGTGGTGATGATCATGATCGCCATGATGGTCATGATCGTGATGATGATGTTCATGTTCGGGAAGGTGGTCATGATGGAGATCGTGAATTCTGAATTCCCCTGATTCGCCGCAACCGCATGTTTCGCACATATTAATTCAATTTAGGAGTTGTGAATTTTCAATTATTTGTTTCTCGCAAAGACGCAAGGCCCGCAAAGATTTAACCCAATTAAATCAGTTATATTCAACATTTCTGAGAACTTTCCAGTCCTTTAATAATCCTACCGTTAAAATATTCCTGTTTAAGGCAATGAACAAATTCTTAATCGACTATCAGTGATACCACCCTGAACTCTTCCCCTCCGCTTATTTCGGAGGGAAAACAGAGACACTTGGGACAGGTAGCCATCCGGTGATTCATCTCAAATTCGTCATTGCAACTATTACATTTTCCCATGCCGGGGGTTCTGACCAGGCTGACCTGTGCCTGATCAAGGATTGAATCCTTTACCAGTAATCCCAGAGCAGATTCAAAAGCATCCGCATCAACCCCGCTAAGAACTCCAACCTCAATGGTGATCTCCACGATAGAATTCGCCTTGTTCTTTGCGGCTTCACGTTGAGCCAGGCTAATCACCTCAATGGCCATTGAAAATTCATGCATGACCTCTCTTTTTAGCAGATTCGTGGCAGTTGGTCACCGGATAATGAATCGATGATCCTGCGACCGCCTGTTTCGTTTTTTAGGACCACCTTCCCCGGATGATCACTTACAACCCGTCCGATGATGGCGCTTTGGAGTCCAAGTTTATTATTTTTCAGGATTTCAAGAATTTTATCTCCATCCTTCTGATCGGCTACTATGACTACCTTTCCCTCGTTGGCAATGTGGAGCGGATCGAATCCAAGCACTTCACACATCGCCTTCACCCCCTTGTTCAAAGGTAATGCCGATTCATCAATTACGATCCCCAACCCGATCTTTCCAACCAATTCATTCAGAAGAGTGGCCACCCCGCCCCGGGTTGGGTCACGCATAAACTTTACCGGGACCTCCTCCAGCACTTCCCGGATCAGGTGGTTCAGACAGGCACAATCGGATTCAACGGAGGCTTTGAAATTAAAGGATTCGCGGGCATTCATCACAGCCATGCCATGATCGCCAATGGTCCCATTGATGATGATGACATCCCCGGATTTGATATTCAATGCCTTGCTGATGTGTCGGTTTCCCTCTTTCAGACGCCCTATCCCTGCAGTATTGATAAACAGCTGATCACATTTCCCTTTATTTACCACCTTGGTATCTCCGGTCACGATGAGCACACCCGCTTTTTTTGCTTCAGCGGCCAGTGATTCCACGATAATCTCCAACTCCTTCATCGGGAAACCCTCTTCCAGAATAAACGAAACGCTCAGATAAAGTGGTTCCGCACCTGAAACGGCAAGGTCATTTACGGTACCGCAAACAGCCAGCTTCCCGATATTTCCTCCGGGGAAAGACAGCGGATCAATCACGAAAGAGTCGGTCGTGAAAGCGATTTCGGAGGAGCCGACCGAGAGGATGGCAGAATCGGTTTGTTCATCCAGAATCTTATTCCTGAAATGCTTCACGAACAAATCTTCAATCAGCTGGTGCATCATCCTGCCGCCACTGCCGTGGCTGAGCATTACCTTATCTTCCTTGTGTATCATGAACGGTATTTATAGTAGGTGGCACATGTCCCTTCTCCCGAAACCATGCAGGCGCCAACAGGACCTGTGGGAGTACATTTCTTGGCAAAGAGCGGGCAATCGACAGGAGTTTTTAATCCCCGCAGGATTTGTCCGCAAATACACCCTTTGGGTTCGGTAGAGGCGGGTACTACGACTGTGAATCGCCGCTCTGCATCGAATGAGGATAATTCTTCCCGGATCTTCAGCCCGCTTTGGGGAATCATCCCGAGCCCTCTCCAACTGTCGTCATAAAGTTCAAAAACATCTTTTAAGACCTGCAGTGCAACTTGATTCCCTTCGTTGTGAACCACACGCTGGTATTGAATTTCCACTCCGGGAGTTCCCGATTCAATCTGAATGGTAAGCATGAGGATTGCCTGCATCATATCGACAGGTTCGAAGCCAGCTACGACTACCCCTAATCCGCAAATTGTGGCAAGATCGTTGTAAATTGCGGTACCAGTAATCGCAGTGACATGGCCCGGAGCTATGAACCCGTCTATTTTCACCCCCTCTTCAACCAGCGCCTTCATGACCGGCGGCATCACCTTATGGGCGCTTAAGACGAAGAAATTCGGAATATTCTCCTGTTTAGCCTGAAGGATGGCCGCAGCAGTCAGCGGGGCAGTGGTTTCAAAGCCAATACCAAGAAAAATGACATTTTTTTCCGGATTACTTTTTGCAATCTCAAGAGATTCAAGCACTGAGTAAACAATACGCACGTCGCTGCCGTTTGCCCGCTCTTTTTCGAGGGAAGTAGATGATCCGGGCACACGGATCAGGTCGCCGTAAGTGGTAATGATTACGCCGGGGATCTTGCTGTATGCCATCGCCATGTCAATAAAATGCTGGCTTGAAACACAGACCGGGCATCCGGGACCTGAGATCAGCCGGATGGTGGGAGGCAGCAGCGAATTGAGTCCAAACCGGTGAATGGCCATGGTATGTCCGCCGCACACCTCCATCAGTACGATTTCTTTTTTGGAAACCGACTTCAGTTTTTCAGCGATGGAGAGGATAAACTCCTTTTTGCGGTATTCGTCGATATATTTCATTTGATTAGGCTGTTAGACTGTTAGGCTGTTAGACTGTTAGGCTGTTAGACTGTTAGGCTGTTAGACTATTAGGCTGTTAGACTATTAGGCTGTTAGACTATTAGGCTGTTAGGCTGTTAGACGATTAGGTTATTAGTGTTTTCTTAAGGAACGGATTAAGGCTGACAGGACTTTTTCGGTTTCGGTAAACTTTTGCTCACATTCAACAATTAGATCTGCATTGACATAATCTAATCTGGCAGCTATTGTAAATTGATAATGAGATTCCTTAAGTGAGCCATAAGCGATCTCAAGAAATCTAAGATATTCCATCTCACTCTCACGGGCAGAACCCTCAACGATATTCGAGGGAACAGAAACCGCAGCGCGCCTGATTTGTGATGTCAGGCCATAAACTTCCTCTCTAGGAAAACTTATGGATATTTTATAAATTAAAAGAACCAGTTCATCTGCAAGTACATAAGCTCTCAAATTAGTGTGATCTCTCATTTTCCAAGGTCTAAAGGTCCAGATCCTTAACTTCTATTTGATTTTCCTAAAGCCAATCAGCCTGCAGCCTATCAGCCTTTTTATTCGCCTTCAGCCTATCAGTCCAATAGCCTGAATTGTTCCAGCTGATTCAGCAGCCGCAAGGTCTCCTTAGCCTCAGCAGCATCCACTTTTTCGATGGCAAAACCTGCATGGAGCATGATATAATCGCCTGGATTTACATCAGGAAGCAGTAGCAGGCTTGCCTGGTATTCCACATCTTCGATCGTCACCAGGGCACTGGTACCGTTAACTTGTATAACTTTTGCAGGTATGGCTAGACACATTTTAATTCCCTCCTTTTAGATGCAACTGCTAATTGACCGAGTGCTATTCCCCCGTCATTGGCAGGTACTTTTGAATGTGAATAAACTTCAAAATTATTTTTCTGCAGGATTTCCAGGGCACCTTCCAGTAAATATTTGTTCTGAAAGACTCCACCTGAAAGTGCAACTTTATTGATCCCTTGATTTAGTCTGATTGAATTGGCAAACTCAAAGATAACCGAAATTATTGTATTATGAAATTTCGCCGCTATGGTACCCTTATCAATACTGTTTCTGATATCTTCAACAATATTGCGGATCGTTTGGTCGAAGCAAATTGTTTCATGGTTTTGAAAAGGATAGCTTTCGGTGCAACCCTTCCGGACCAGAGATTCAAGGCGCATTGGCCCTTCTGCCTGGAAGGAGGCAATCTGAACCAGATCAAGCAATGAGGCAACGCAATCAAATAATCTTCCGGCACTGGAGGTCAGTGGGGAATTGATCTTTTTATCGATCATCTGCAGAACCAGTTGGACGCTTTCCGGGTCAATATTTCTGAGAAAAGGTAATTCATGGTTAAGGAAGTCCCTGCCATAGACTTTATAAAGATAAGAGACCGCCATGCGCCAGGGTTCATCAGTTGCCAGGTCACCGCCCGGCTGAGGAATGTATTCGAAATGGGTGACTCTTTCAAAATCAGTTAAATCGCAAATCATAAACTCAGCCCCCCAGCTATGACCATCAGTGCCGTAACCGGTTCCGTCGAGGGCAATCCCGATCACTTTTTCATCCAATTGGTGTTCCGCCATGCATGAAGCGATATGGGCATGATGGTGCTGCACCCTGACGATCGGTAAATGGACATAATTCAAACCGGTGCGGGTTGAAATATAGGCGGGATGCATATCAACCGCCAGAAAAGCAGGTGATACCCGGAAGAGCCGCAGAAACTGTGCGATGGTCTGTTCATAAAACAAGGTGGTTTCCAATCCCTGTAAATCGCCGATATGCTGACTCAGAAAAGCCTTTTGTCCCTTTCCCACACAAAAACAATTGGTAAGCTCTGCCCCAAAAGCAATTATCCCTTCAGTATTAAGTGCCGTACGCACGGGGGCAGGGACATAACCTCGCGACCGGCGCATTATCCGTTCCTGATCGCCCACGATCCGTACCACAGAATCATCTGTACGATTATAGATAGCACGGTTATGTAGGACAACTGCATCGACAAATGTTGAAAACTGTTCAAGAGCCAACTGGTTATCAATCAGGATAGGCTCGCTGCTGAAGTTGCCGCTTGTCAGGACAATAGCCGGAGTTTTCAGCTGGCGAAACAACAAATTGTGAAAAGGCATATAGGGAAGCATTACCCCGAGTAAGCTTAATCCGGAATTTAATTCACTGCTCATTAAAGATTCCGGTTCCGCTTTTTGTTCGATTAATACGATGGGCCTTTGCCAGGAGGTCAGTGATTTTTCTTCATCCTGATTTAAATGGGCATAGCGCTTAACGCTTTCCGTGTCCCGGAACATTACGGCAAAAGGTTTCCCCTCCCTGTTTTTGATCTCCCGGAGTCGTTTCACCACCGCTTCGTTGAAGGCATCACAGCCCAGATGCATCCCTCCGAGCCCTTTTATAAGGACAATTTCCCCTTCATCAATACAGGCTGAAACACGTTTGGTGATGATTCCGATCTCTTTGCTTATCAGGTTGCTTCCGGCAAACAGTTCATAATGAGGTCCACAAACGCTGCAGGCGGTAGGCTGAGCATGAAACCGCCTGTCTGTGACTGTTTCGTACTCTTTCCGGCACGACGGGCACATCGCGAACGAATTCATGGTTGTTTTACCCCTGTCGTAAGGCAGATCTTCGATAATGGTGAACCGTGGCCCGCAGTTGGTGCAATTCACGAAAGGATAATCCAGCCGGTTGCCGGGCTGGTCGATGTCATTCAGACACTCTTCACAAACGGCAATATCAGGACTGATATCCGTAATCTGGCCCGAAATGTCGTGGCTCTCATGTATAGTGAAGGAAGGGAACGAAATTGACTCAATTCCCAAAACTGAAATTTCATCAATCATTGCGGCGGGTGGAGCCTCCTGTTTGAGTGAAATCAGGAAATTTTGAATATTTACAGGTGTTCCGGTGATTATTATGATTACATTCTCATTGGTGTTTTTTACCCAGCCGGTCAACCCCCAATGGGTTGCAATCCGGAAAACAAAGGGTCGGAAACCAACCCCCTGCACCAGGCCGGTAACTGTTATTTGGAGAGATTTGGTGTTCAAGGTATCTTTCTTATTTGCTTAGGTAAATGTAAATATATTTGTTTTTATATTTACCGCCCAAAATCAAATGATATGCTAACCTTTCTCACCGGATTTATTGCGAGTGTCGCACATGTAGCAACAGGTCCTGACCATCTTGCTGCTGTTACCCCTTTGGCTATCGACAGCCGGAAAAAGTCGTGGATGATTGGTTTTTCATGGGGTTTCGGGCATACTGTAGGGATGTTGCTGATCGGAGCTTTATTTCTGGTTTTCAGGGAGTTTTTGCCTGTTGAGGCGATTTCCAAACACAGCGATACTGCGATTGGATTTCTGCTGATCGGGATTGGAATCTGGGCATTAGTGCGCCTCTACCGACGTCATACCCATGGGTACATACCTCATGCTCACTTTCATACGAGACCATTTTTATATCCCCATATTCACAGACATACCCATCCTGTTCCCCTGGTTTTTGAACATCCGGTTGATCCTGTTCCTCATAATCATCCGCATGATCACACTTCACACCCCGATCACGATGATCATGGGCAACCTCATGATCATCAACATCATGAGGTTCACGACCATCCCCATCCTCATGAACATGGACATGAACACCATTATGAATACCATCAGGTTCATGCTCACCATGGTGGTAATCAGGATCATCCCCACGAGCCTATTCCGGATTACGGACATGGGCATGTGCACATCGGGAAGGTGAGGCAAAATGCATTCTCAGCGTTTCTTATCGGGACTGTTCACGGATTTGCGGGATTCAGTCACCTGTTTGCACTGCTCCCTTCACTTGCACTTCCAACGCTATTGGCATCAGTGATTTACATCATTGCCTTTGCAACCGGAACAATACTGACAATGATCACCTTTGCCTTTATCCTGGGAATTGTGGCGCATCGGTCGGAACTAAAAGATAATCAGCGATTCCTGAAATGGTTCTCTCTGACGGGCGCACTGCTTGCCATCGCCATAGGCGTACTGTGGATTTTTCACCCGATTGGGTAAATGGCAAGAGAATTGATCCCAAAGCAATTGCTGTTATTGCAAATTTCCAGTATATTTTGGTGAAAACTAATGTACCCTACTGTTTTTTAATGCAGTTGTTAAAATAGTTGTTAAAATAGTTGTTAAAATAGATGATTTTTACTCTAGGAATTCTTGTTTTAATTATTATCTTTGTTTCAATCGTCATTCGGATGTTTTATGTGATTGGCGGTGCTAACTATCGTTTTTAAGCCATTAATATTAATATCAATACAACCGACACAAAATTTATGGCGTGCTTTCAGGTGCGTCAGGTTCTTTTGAAATTCTTGTTGTATCTGCTTGTTAATTAATTGAATAATAAAGTAATGAATTCGGATTTCATTCTTTATCCGAAACCAGCAATCCGTAAATCAATGGGTTTATAACCAATTCTGCCGGTTCCTGTCAACTTATTAAAATTATTTAATTTTAACATTTTTGTAATTAAATCTTAACACTAATTACAGGTTAAATCGGTTTAGCATAAATTGGAATGTTAAAATATCATGCAGAATGTTAATATTTGATGTAAAATGAGTAATATTCTACAAACATAGTTTCTTTTTTTTTTGAAATCTTTGTTTTAGAAGGTACTCCAAGCGCAAGTTTCCGAAAAGGAAGTTGCTTTTAAGTAGAGTTTTTATTAATAAATTAATTAATTAACTATGAAAAGAAAAATCTTTCAAATGCTCCTACTAGGGATGTGTCTGCTTTTCACAAGCAACATATTTGCCCAGGTTAAAGTGAGTGGTGTTGTTAAGAGTTCCTCCGGAGAAATTCTCCCGGGAGCAACTATCGTGGTCAAAGGGACGACCAATGGTGTGGTTACCGATGCTAATGGTAAATACTCCATTACGGTTCCTGACGCCAAATCTTCCCTTATCGTTTCCTTTATCGGGATGGAAAACAAGACGATCGCATTAAATGGTAAAACTTCTGTCGATCTTACCTTAGCACCGACCATTGAGAACCTTGACGAGGTTGTTGTGACTGCTTTGGGAATGAAAAGATCAGCAAAGTCGTTAGGTTACAATGTTAACCAGGTTAACAGCGACAATCTTCAGACAGCCGGGGTTGGTAATGCCTTGAAATCCTTGGAAGGAAAAGTTACCGGTGTTCAGATGAACAGCTTATCAAGTAGTCCAACGTCTTCAGTTTTATTTACCATTCGTGGTGCAACCTCATTGGGCGGTCTATTAGCTGGCTCCAATTCAACAATTAATAACAGTACCCAACCGTTAATCGTAATTGATGGTATTCCTGTTGCAACCAATCAGATAGGCTCTGTTTCAGGGATCGATGTTGGAAACCGGATGTCATCTATTAATCCGGATGACATTGAAAGTGTTTCTATTCTTAAAGGGTCAGGCGCGGCTGCACTGTATGGATCTGCAGCAGGATCAGGGGTCGTGCTGGTAACGACTAAAAATGGTTCTAAGGCTAAAAAGGGTTTAGGAGTGACCTATAGTAATGAATTCTCTGTCGAAAGGGTATTCAATACGCCTCCGGTGCAGCGCAGATTTATGCGTGATGCAGAAGGGGATCAGGCCTATATGAATGGCCCTGATGGTGATGGATGGGATATTGCAGATAGTAAGAACATTAATGCAAATGGTCCGGTACCACAGTGGAATTTGATGACCCAACAGTTTGATTATAAATTACAGGGGGCATTGGGAGACAAAGATCCTTTGAAGGCTTTCCTTCAAACTGGGGCTATGGAGACGAATAATTTATCGATAACAGGAAATTATGATAAGGGCAGTTATCGTTTCAATTATACAAATATGTTATACACCTCTGTTGTTCCTAACAACCAAACTACACGTAATAGTCTTTCATTTAATTCAACTTACAAATTGAATAATAAGATTTCGATTACATCAGAGGCTTCCTATACTCATACTTTCACGCCACAACAGGCAAATATTCAAGGACATTTGGGGGACAACGCCATATCAGTCGCAATGACCACCCCAATTGACATGCCGAAGATGTCTGTTTTCAGAAATTCAAATCCGTGGTTAAATGGGTTTACAGGTATTTATCAGAACACCCCATATCTTAAGCAAGTCAATGAAACCGGCAATGTACGGTTTGCTAAAAATAATAGTGATGGGAGTGATGGTAATGTAGGTTCAGATAATCCATATTTTGATGCTCGCTATAATATCAGAACTTATTCAAGAGATGTAGCATTTGGTAAGGTTCAACTGGATTATGAACTACAGAAATACTTAAGGTTAACACTGCGGACCGGTTTGGATTTCGAAACTTTTGGTTTAGAGCACAAAATTCCCTGGGATTCCAAAAACAATAATAAGGGGGGTTATGAAGAAACCAACAGCACTTCACTTGCAACGAACACCGATGCCATGTTGAATTTTAGTAAAGGGTTCTTAAATAACAAATTATCCGTTGATGCTACAGGTGGTGTGAATTTCGCCTACAGTGAATCAAGTGGATCCAGCTTCAGCGGCACGGATGGTTTGGTGCAGCCTAATGCCTATAGTTTTTCAGCGATAAGTCAAAATTCCAAAAATAATGCAAATATTTTTCGCAATATTGGAGGCAGATCCTATAGTGTTTATGGTACTGCCAGTATTGGATGGGCCAGTCAGGTGTATTTGGATTTATCGGGACGAAATGACTGGGTAGGCGTTTTGGCACCGCAAAAAGTAAGTAAATTCTACCCGGGGGGATCTTTGAGCTGGTTGTTATCTGAGACCTTTAAAAATCAATTACCATGGGCTGATCTTTTGAAATTAAGAGGTGGTATTGCTGAGACCGGTTATGGAATTGGACACCCCTATAATTTAGATACTTATGGTATAGCCGGAAGTTACTGGAATGGCGTTACTATGGGAACTGTCGGTGGCGCTCTGGTTGACCCAAGCATTAAGCCTGAATTGAACATTACCAAAGAAGGTGGAGTTGATTTTGGTATCCTGAATAATCGGATTTCAGGTGATTTTACAATCTATGAAAAACGGCATATTAATCAGATACAAAGTATTCCGGTGACCTCTTCTTCCGGTTTTGCATCACTTCAAACAAATATCGGGGCCGTTAAATCAAATGGTCTTGAGGCATCATTAACTGTTGTCCCTGTCAGGAATAAAACGTGGGAATGGAGTCTCAATGGGTCTTTCTCCACCTTTAAATCGGTTGTTCAGGATTTAGATTCCCGTTTTACAACAACCCAAATTTCTTATGTTGAAAACACTAATTTCTATTTGTATAAGGGAGCAACATTAGGCGATATGTATGCGCAGCAGCCTTTGCCAATTATCCAGTCAGGTGCTTACAAGGGACAGGTTTTAATTGACCCGGATAATGGAACTCAGGATGTATCAAAGGGATTATCACCTGCCTTAGCTAAAAAAATTGGTTTTATCGGAAATATTAATCCAAAGGCAGTTTGGAGTTTCAATACCAACGTAAAATATAAGAATTGGAATCTTGGAGTGGTTACCAGCTTTCGGGTAGGTGGAGCATTTGTATCCGGAACTGCACGTCGATTGGGTGATGATGCTTTGTTGGATATGAAAAAGTATTTTGGCAAAAATTACAGTAAATATTATGCGGGAGGGCGTTATGCTGGTGGTTTACCCAGTATGCCTGATCCTAGCTCAATGTTCCCTGGCTCGGCATGGGCGACATTTAGGAATGATGTACAGTATTATATGTCAACTTATAATGGTGACCCAAGATATTTTGGTTACCTGAAGGGCGTTTTTATTAATCCTACAACAGCAGGCGATCTTTCTCAGTATAATGCCGATGCACGTTTGAGTTTGGCAGACAATTCCTATATGGTCAATGGCGCTAATCCAACCCAAACGCTTTATTTTCAACCCTATTACATGGAAGGTCAAAACTTTTGGAAGAACTCTCAGTTTATCTCGAGCAGTGCCACCTGTTTTAAAATCAAAGAGATCAATTTAACCTATAAATTGGATAAAAATCTTGCAAGTAAGTTGATGTGTCAGGATATATCTTTTACGGCCTTTGCTAAAAATGTGATGTATTGGGCAAAAAATAACTTGCACGAGGATCCTGAAAATGCTTTTGATGGCAGCGCAGTAAATGGTCTTGGTGGATCAAACTATACGGTACCTCCAGTGAGAATTATGGGTATAAAAGTAACTGTAGGTTTTTAATTGAATTTTAATAATAAATGTATACAATTATGAAAAAAATTATATTTTTCTCATTTGTTTGTTTGTTCACACTTATTCTGGTTTCCTGCCATAATGAGCTTAGAATAGCCGAACAGCAGCAGAATTTTGATAACCAATATCTTGGTTACTCAAAGTATCAACTGACTTCTGCCATTGTGAATACTGCCATTCCTTATGGCAAAGGTGTTACACTTGAAGAATTAGGACAATCAGACTGGTACTTTGTAAGTTGCTATGCAGCAGATAATATGCCAACATTTTATTTAAGCCGGACTCAATACTGGTCGGCAAACGATGGATCCAATCCATATACCGGGGTCTTTCGTACCTGTATTGCAATGGAGACTTTGGCCAAAAATGAAGGCAATAATTCGTATATCGCATTATCGTATATTTTAAAATGTGTTAATCTGGCCTATTTAACTGAAAAGTATGGCGATGTTCCGTTCTCAAAGGCGATTCTGGGACGTGCCGGTGATGTTTTTCCGACATATGATTCACAGAAATCAATCTATACACAGATGTTTGCCATGTTGGATAATGCGGTTAAAATTTTGAACGATCCCAGTTCTACAGCAATTGATGCGACTCAGGATGTGTTGTATAAAGGAGTTAAAGCCCAGTGGATCAAATTTGCCAATTCTTTAAAATTCCGTTTGATTATGCACTCCTACAAGGCCTTTAAAGCTGCTGGTACAGATTATGCAGATACCTTGCAGGCAATTGTGGCAGGTGGAAATTTTATGCAAACCAATGCTGACAACGCCTCGTTGCCATTTGTCGGGACCTACTCCGGGGATACCTGGTATTTAAGCACGGTAAGCTATAATAATTCCAACAATTTCACCTCCTATAAACCGACAAATGCGATCGTTGGGAAATCAAGGGCTCTTAATGACCCACGATTGTATGTGTGGTGTGCACCAGCTGCCTATCCACTAACGGCTGCAGCTACAGCCTCAACAAAAACTGTTATGATTAACGGCTTTAATAATACAGTTAATTATTCACCAGTAGGTTCAAGTCCGCTTACCACGACTGGTGCTGATGAGAATGGTAATCTGTACACGTTTACTTATCCGCTTGATACTATGTGGGTTGGCCCGGTAAATGTACAGGAGATCAACAGTCAATTTGGGTATAAAACTACGGTATATGACAATGGCAGACTTTGTGCTTTGTCTCAGTTGTTTCAAAAGCCGAAAGATTCCCGTTTGTCGGCTGTTATGATGGAATCAAGCGAAATGCAGTTTTTGCTTGCTGAAGCCCGTTCCAAAAATTTAATTACTGGTAGCACAGCAAGTAGTTATTATAATGCCGGTATTGAGCTGTCCTTCACAAGGTGGGGCATCACCAATAGTGGTTCCGGAACTCTTACTACCAATTTTGTTGGGACTAGTTCAATTTCCACAGATTTTGGCGCTTATGAAAAGCAAGCCAATGTCGCTTTGGCTAATGATGGCAGTGCGAATGATTTAAAATTGATTGCTTTCCAGAAATGGTTATCTAATTTCCTCACAAATTATTCAGAGGAATTTACTGAAATCAGAAGAAGTGGAAATCCAGCCTTCGCGTTTAGTATCGCACCTGCTTTTACTACAGGAGAATCTTATCCTTACAGGTATCTTTATCCTCAGGATGAGCTTAGCAACAACAGTACTAACTACAATAGCTCACTCACAGATCTTGGAGGTAACGATGCCGGTGGCGCCAAGATGTGGATCTTCCAGTAAATATCTGTTAATTACAATATGAATATTAAGTGCCACCACCATTTGGAGGTGGCACTTTTTTTTAGATCAGATTTTTATTTACAGATAGATAAAGTATCCTTCTTTGACTTGAAAACGTATTATTTATGTGTGCTCCACACTTCATAATGTTTGAATTTATCTTAAATCTCTTTTGCCCCTCGGGCATTAATTTCAATAGAAAAACAAATCTAAGAAATACCATTGTCCGTTAGGACATTAACAGATAACCGGTTAATTCCCTATGGGAAATTTATTTTCAGAATTATAATCTTCTATGGATATTGATCTCCTACGGAGAAATTTGAACAATTGTCTTAGACCATCCAATAATTTCGACATTTTTAAAATATAATTTATCACATATTTGGATAACCCAGGCTTGGGTTCATGTAATTCTGGTTGTTTTAGCTGTTTGAGGATCTTGAACGATTAATCTTAGATTTTTTTTAGGCATTCGACAGTCCTGATACATTGAACTTTAATCTTTATTAGGTTTTCGACAGTCTGAATGCATTGATCTTTGATCGTTTTTAGGTTTTCGATGGTCATGCAACATTGATCTTTGATCGTTTTTAGGTTTTCGATGGTCGTACAACATTGATCTATGGTTGTTTTTAGTCGTTCGAAGGTCGTGCGTGATTGATCTTTGGTTGTTTTTAGTCGTTCGAAGGTCGTGCGTGATTGATTTTTGGTTGTTTTTAGTCGTTCGAAGGTCGTACATCAATTAAATGCTAGTCGTGTGTCTTTTCGACCGGTTAGCTTCATAAAAATGCTCTGAGGGTGTTTAAATATCCCAAGGGTTAAATACCTTAAATATGAGAACCATTCAATTTTTTATTCCATTTTTTTTCCTGTTAATGGTGTCCTCGGCTATGGCAGAAAACCCGAAATCCGGGAAGCCGGTTTTTAAAGATGTCCCGTTCACCCAGAATTATAGTATTAAATATTATTCAAAGAGTGAGGGGCAATCGCTGTTAAAGGCATTTTCTGACCGGAACGGAGTGATTGAAGTCTTATCCCCGGAAGGCTTATTAAAACCATATGCCGGTGCCTTCCTTTACCCGGGAACACTGGAGCCTGATTTATCCTACCGTCCAATGGCAGACCGGAAGATTGTCAATATGGGGATTAGTGACCACCAATTTGTGTACCTGGACCCCATCGCTGTTTTCAGCAATGCATGGGCCGGTACACTGTTTTCCCGTCATGAAATGGCCGGAGCCCGGATTTTTGATGGTGATCCAAAGTCTGCTTTTTTGGTTGCTGACGGTACAACTTTAAAATGTATCAAAGATTCTAAAGTAATCTGGTCAGGTAAATCGAATGGAGAGGTACTCGATATCCGGTATTCTCCTGCCGATGGTGTTTTCTGGATTCTAAATGGAGGTTCACTGTCCAGATTTTCTATTCAGAATCAAAAACTTACTATTGTTTTTGAAGGTTCTGATTTTACCTCCTTCGATCTGGCTGATAAAGGGACAAAAACCTTTATCGGGACGAAGAACGGTTACCTGGAAATCAATAACAATACCGGAAAACAAACCGGTGAAATTCACCGAAAGGTTCCTGTTCCTGAAATCAGCTGTGTGGCATCGGTAAATGGTCATATCTGGTTTGGATCGTCTTTGGGGGCTTTTATGTTACGCTCTGATGGAAAGTATGATTATTACAACGGAGAGCGGTGGTTACCCGGCGACAAGGTAAAACATATCTCAGAAGGGCCCGAACACTCGGTTTTAATTCTTACAGATAAAGGGTTAGGGCAGATCTGCTTTAAACAGATGACCCTTGAGGAGAAGGCAATGTATTTTGAAAAACAGGTAAGGGAACGCCATATCCGGAATGGATTTAATTCCTCGACAGAGGGGATGAAACATGGTAATCTTTCTACGGGCCACCTGAAGGATTCCGACAATGACGGATTATGGACCTCCATGTACCTTGGAGCTGAAATTTTCAGGTATGCAGCTACCAAGTCCGAAGACGCGCTTCAGAATTGTTACGAATCGCTGGATGCCATGGAACGTCTGTATACGATCAATACCGCTCCTGTCGGTTTCCCGGCCAGGTCGTTCGAACGGCATGGTGATCAGTCCAGATTATCTGATGCCTCAAGATGGCGGCCTGCCAATGACCGGGAGTGGGACTGGAAATCGACTACCAGCAGCGATGAAGCAATCGGACACATTTTCGCGTTGGGAGCCATGGCTGAACTGATCAATGTGGAACCCATGAAATCCAGGGCAATCCATCTGATTGATATTTTAATGACTCATATTGTCGAACACGGTTTGTACCTTTACGATTACGATGGTAAACCAACCCTTTGGGGACGCTGGAATCCTGAATATGTAAATGCCCGCCCAATCATGGTCGGCGACCGGAAAATCTGTTCTTCGAATATCACCTCCATGCTCCAGACGGCCTATCGTTTTACCCACAAGGAGATCTTTAAAACCAAAGCACTAGAACTGTTGTATAAAAATGGTTACCTCGAAAACCTGATGCGTCCCATGAAATCAATCGGTGAAGCTCCTGCCGATGCCGATGAATTAAGCAGGGAGTTGTCGAATAGCTGGAATCACTCCGATGATGAAATGTACTTTATCGGTTATTGGGGTCTGTATCGTTATGCCTTAAACGACACCTTAAAAGCGAAATTCAAGGATGCCATTATTGACCATTGGCAAATCGAAAGGCCCGAAAAAGAGGGGGCCTGGAATATTTTTACGGCACTGGTCAGTAATGAGTTTGATCTCAATGAGGCGGCATGGTGGCTTCAAAGGCATCCGCTGGATATGATCAACTGGAGCATCATGAACAGCCATCGCAAGGATATTGAACGGATAGCTCCCAATTTCAGGGAGCAAACCACCAAAGAGGTTCTCCCACCTGACGAACGGCCGGTCTCCAGGCATAATGGAAATATGTTTACCCTGGACAGAAGGGGCGGAAACGGGAACGGGGAAGAGAGTGCCGGTGATATCTGGCTTCTCCCTTACTGGATGGGGCGGTATTTGGGGGTAATCAGCGCTCCAAGGAAATTAAAGGAATAAAAAAATGAAGGTTCAATTTTTATAATTCTTTGATTTCAGCCCGGTACGGGCGATATTTTGGTCGCTCCAGGGGAAATGAAAGAAGGTTGAATATTTATGGATATTCAGCCCGGTACGGGCGATATTTTGGTCGCCTCCAGGGGAAATGAAGGAATGAAAGAAGGT
>Ga0364859_10260_pt1 | contig 35690 bp, 30 predicted proteins | sample ExccelAu500001D3_FD_206911 | JGI IMG/M metagenome (GOLD analysis project Ga0364859, IMG submission 206911) | Enriched cells from Trout Bog Lake Hypolimnion, Wisconsin, USA - BchlTB.Aug20.5000.01 .D3 | ecosystem: Environmental > Aquatic > Freshwater > Lake > Hypolimnion/Profundal zone | place: USA... | reverse complement strand
GAAGTGACGAGAATCGCACAACTTGGCGGTACGCCACTGGCAGTCGCTGACAACAAAAGAGGAGCGCTAGGGGTCATTTATCTCAAAGATGTCGTCAAAGGTGGGATGCGCGAGCGGTTTGAACAATTGCGAAGCATGGGTATCCGAACGATTATGATTACCGGCGACAATCCCCTTACAGCTGCTGCCATAGCCAGTGAAGCGGGTGTCGATGATTTCCTGGCCGAGGCCACTCCTGAAACGAAAATGCAACTCATTCAAAAGGAGCAAGCAGGCGGAAGACTGGTAGCCATGACCGGAGACGGCACAAACGACGCACCGGCACTGGCAGCTGCCGATGTTGGGCTGGCCATGAACACCGGCACTCAGGCGGCCAAAGAAGCCGGAAATATGATCGACCTGGATTCCAATCCAACCAAGTTAATAGAGGTTGTGCAAATCGGTAAACAACTGCTGATGACACGCGGAGCACTGACCACTTTCTCGATTGCTAATGATGTAGCAAAATACTTTGCCATTTTACCTGCCCTGTTCGGAGCACTCTATGCCACCAGCGCGGGCGGTCATGGACCACTCTACAAACTAAATATAATGAGCTTGCACTCTCCACACTCGGCAATACTGGCAGCAGTAATTTTCAATGCCGTGATAATCGTTGCCCTGATTCCCTTGGCCCTCCAGGGTGTCTCATACAAACCGATGAGTGCTGCAGCCCTCTTGAGGCGCAATTTGATGTTCTATGGATTTGGTGGTCTGATTGTACCTTTTCCCGGCATCTGGGCTATAGACCAAATACTTGTACTTTTACAACTGGCCCCCTCCACATAGGACTGCTAGCAAATGTTCAAAACGATTATTCAGGCTACTCGAGCAACTTTGCTTCTGGCCCTTTTAACAGGTATTATCTTTCCTCTCTTGATAACAGCACTTGGACAAACACTCTTTCCCGGGCAGGCCAATGGCTCACTGATTAAGAGCCCGACTGGTACAGTTATAGGTTCCAGGCTTTTGGCTCAACAGTTTGTCAAATCAGAATATTTCCATCCGCGTCCATCTGCGGCAGGCGCAGGTTATGCTGGCGAAGCATCGTCGGGCACAAATTTAGGACCAACATCCAGCAAATTATTTACAGGTCAATTAGACGATCTGAAAACGAAAGAGGTTGACGAGTCTTTCTCAGGCGTCAAACAACTGGCTCAGATTTACCGCAAAGAAAACAATCTGCCCGAAAATTACCAGGTGCCAGTAGACGCAGTAACGCGCTCAGGCTCTGGTTTAGACCCGGACATCTCTATTACAAACGCCAAACTACAGGCCACTCGGGTGGCAATGGCCAGACATCTGCCTCAACAGACGGTGCTTAATGCCGTGAGCAAAAAGGCAAGCCAAAGGTACCTGGGTCTCTTCGGCGAGCCCCGTGTGAATGTCCTTTTGTTGAACATCGCTCTCGATCAAAAATCAGAATAAAGTCAGGTCATACAATTTCAGAAGCAGAAACTGAGCGCAAAGACCACTCTAAAGGTAAACTAGCTGAACCAACAAAGCCCTCATGAGCGATACTGACAGACCAGACCCACAAGATTTGTTGGTCCGCTTGCAAGAAGAAGAGGCGGAACAAGCTCGCGGCCGCTTGAAAATTTTTTTTGGAGCAGCTGCTGGTGTCGGCAAGACTTACGAAATGCTTTTAGCCGCCCGCAAGCTAATGCAGGAAGGCGTCGACGTTGTTGCTGGATGCGTCGTAACCCACGGACGACTTGAAACGGAGGCTCTCCTGGAAGGGCTGGAGATCCTGCCACCCAGGCTCATTGACTACAAAGGAGCAAAACTCGAGGAATTTGATCTTGACCTTGCCCTAAAACGCCACCCAACTGTGATCCTCGTTGACGAACTGGCACACTCCAATGCTGAAGGATCTCGTCATGAAAAAAGATGGCAGGATGTTGAAGAACTTCTCTGGGCCGGTATCAGCGTCTACACGGCGATGAACGTTCAGCACCTGGAATCAGCCAATGACGTAGTCGCTCAAATCACTGGCATCAATGTACGAGAGACTGTGCCAGATTCAGTTTTCGACAAGGCCTATGAGGTTATTCTCGTGGACCTGACCCCGGATGAACTTATTCAGCGCCTGCAGGAAGGCCGGGTATATATGGCGGAGCAAAGCCGCTTTGCTCTCCTTAATTTCTTCCGCAAAGGTAATTTAATCGCCTTACGCGAGCTGGCATTGCGAGCAACAGCTGAGCGCGTGGACGCTCAAATGCGCAAATATCGCAATGCCGAGTCAGTTAAAGATGTGTGGCCAGTAGCGGAGCGTATTCTAGTATGCATCGGCCAACACCCTTTGAGCTACCGCCTCGTTAGAGCAGCACGCCGCATGGCAGCACAATTGCATGCTCACTGGTTTACTGTCTATGTGGAAACTCCGGAAAATTCAAAAATGTCCGAAAAGGACAGAAGCAGAGTAGCTCGGACGTTGCAATTGGCGAAACAGCTGGGAGCGCAAACAGCCACCCTCTCAGGAACAAACATTCCGGACGAAATACTATCCTATTCGCGCCGTCAAAACGTTTCTAAAATCATCATTGGCAAGCCAGCAAAGGCGCGCTGGCTAGAACGGTTATTCGGTTCGATTGTTGACGATCTAATTAGGCGCAGTGGAAATATCGACGTCTATGTAATTACCGGTAACACGGTCACCGCTCCGGAGAATTTTGAAAAAAGGGTCTACCGATCAAAGGTCAATTACAAAAGATATCTTTATGCCTTCCTTGTCGTGGCATTAGCTACGCTTATCGCCAGATTAATTGCACCGCATTTTCATCTGGTCAACGTTGTGATGGTTTACCAACTAGCCATAGTTATTATTGCCACCCGCTGGGGACGGGCTCCTTCTATCTTTTCTTCAGTACTCAGCGTATTGATTTTTGATTTTCTTTTTGTGCCACCATACTTCTCGCTCAACGTGGCCGACAGTCAATATTTCCTCACTCTGGCATCGATGCTTCTCACAGCTTTGACCATCAGCACACTGACCTCCACCGTGCAGCAACAAGCAGAAATGGCGAGACTGAGAGAACGGCACACATCTGTACTCTGCGAAATGACTCGCGAACAAGCATCGGCTCTAACAAAAGAGGGGGTGTTGAATGCATCATTGCGACATTTGAACGAGGTCTTCGCCTGCAAGAGCGCTGTCTTCCTGCCTGATGATCAAGGGCAGTTAGAGTTAGTGGAAAACTTGAGTCACTTCGATGTCGATGTTAAAGAATCCAGCGTTGCCCAGTGGTCATTTATTAACAAGCAAAATGCCGGACACGGAACGAAGACACTACCTGGCGCCCAGGGCATGTATTTACCAATGCGTGGAGCTGTAGGTATTGTCGGTGTCCTCGGCATTAGACTGATGGATCTGGAACAAGTGTTAAAGCCGGAAGAGCTTCATCTTTTGGAAACGTTCGCCAGCCAAATTGCTCTGACCGTGGAACGAGCCATTTTGTCCGAACAGCTTGCTAAGGCAACTGGTAATTTTCAAAGGTCCTGACCAGGGAGGCGCCACAGCATTGAGCCTGGTTGGATCGGATTGTAATGTACCGTGAGTTTCCCGAACCAAAACTCAACCATGTTCAGTTACGAGGAGATGACCGAGCCAACAGGACACACGATACGAAAGTAGAGGTCATTACTTGGCATGCTATTATTTCTGTTCATCGCTTTTTCAGACCAGGCCATTCTCTTAACCAACTGGCCAGGTGAAACCGACGATCTGACAGGGAGAGCGCGGTGACGAAGCGAACCAGGCACGTCATTATCTCGTCGCTCGTTGGCGTGTCGCAGCGGTCGCTTCAGGTAGTGGCGACACTTATTTCCATGCCAATGGTCCTGCACGCGCTTGGGACAGAGCGCTTTGGCATTTGGGGGGCAGCGGTGTCGCTAGCCTGGATGACTGGCGTGGTTGACCTTGGTCTGAGCGGCGTCGTGCTATCCGCTATCGTCCGCGAATATGCGCTAACTAACACCGATGGAGCTCGAAAAGAGCTGGAAAACGCCCTAAGCTTAGCGATTTTGCTCTGTTTATTGCTTTCGTGTGGAGTGGCTCTTGCGCTTCCGGTTTTGGCATCCCCGAAAACGGCTCCGTCTTATTTGATTGCAACGATCCTGCTGGCGGCTAATATTCCCGTCAGTCTAGCGTCCTCCGCCTGGCTAGGTCTTCAGAAGGGCTACGTCGCATGGAGTTGGGATGGACTGCAGACCAGTCTGACACTGGGCGGACTGGTCGCACTGTCTCTAACGAAATTGGATGAACGCTTTTACGTCGCCGTCGTTTTTGCAGCGATGTTGACAGCAAACAGCTGCAGCCTCGCCCACTTGATGGTCAAACATCCAGAATTACGTCCACGCAGACTGGGAGTGCTATCAATTGACAGCCTCCGAGGGCTGTTGTGGCGAGGGCTGCCCTTCTTTCTTCTGGGCCTCACTGCTAGCCTGAACCTGTATGCCGACAATATCATCACTCTGTCCACTCTCGGCGCCAAAGCCGCCGGTCACATGACCATTATCCAACGCATTTGCCAGACGGTCGCCGGATTCTTGTTGGTATTGACCCAGCCGCTCTGGCCAGCCTTCGCCGATGCGGCCACCAGAAAGGACATCCCCTGGATTAAAACCCACATCTGGCGGAGCGTCCTGATCGTCACGTCCCTGGCGGCAGGAGGAGCGACACTTCTCCTGGCGGCTGGACGGATGCTCTTACATCTATGGCTCGGTCCAATGTTGACCTTTGAGGCTGCGATCCTCTGGTCGATGGCCGCCTGGATCATCATTCTTGCACTGGGCATCGTGCCTGATTTTCTGCTCAAGTCCCTGGGCCGGATGTGGTTGCTGATTATCGTCTCAATCCTATCAGCTATCACCGCCGTTTCGCTGAAGTTGATTCTGGCACCAAATTGGGGACTTCCCGGTATACTGCTCGGAACAGCTTTCGCCTATGGGCTCATTCAGTTACCCATCTATATGATCTGGCTGTGGCGTTGGCTGCGCAGTCCAACCTGAAGCACCATAGCATCTGTCACCCCCAAAAACTCGGGCTAGAGACAGCCATAGTTCATGGTCTGCTCTCCACAGCCGTCAGCAGCCTATCCGCAAGGGCACCGATCACCGGCAATTTCACAAGTCTATTGTTAAAGGCTGCATACATCAGGAAAAAACTGGTTAAAAAGAACGCGCCTGCCACTAAGATCCCTACTAGCCCTGTCAGGAGTCCAAAAAGGCTGCCAATAAGGGGAATGAAATGCAAGATTGTTGAGCCTATGAAAAGTACTACGGCAACGCCGACGTATGACAACGTTAGAACCAAGGCCTGGGCAGAATGAAATCGTAGAAAATAGTTATTCTTCGGTTCACTGACGAGCCACAGAGCTGGAGCAATCAAATTAATTGCTGCTAACGGAACGTAGCAAAGCAATGCTGCAATATTGGTGTTCAAACCAAGTTTGGTCTTAGCCGTCGTTACAGGCTGAATCTTATCAGGATCGAAATTGCCCATGCGTTCCTCCAAAAAGATACTCTGGTCAGGCTGCTGGGATTCCCTCCCGAACAAATCAACCATCCACAGTTTATATTAGTTCGGCATTTAACTCTGCACTAGAGCTCTTTCGGCAATAATTGAGCTTAATCTTGATCTGGTCCCTAAGGAAGTTGCTGAGCTTTACCAGTCCATCAACCAAACCTGGCAGACATCTTGATCAGGTTAACTAACCCAGTTTAATTTGCTACTATTTTGTTATTAATCAAAGATTGATGAGCATAAGTTAACTGAGCACTTAGCTGTTTGCCCTCTACATGAACACTGGCTGAATGACAATCGCTATAGAAATCGGTGAAATTGCCAGGATAGAAGATTGGAACATTATCGAAAGTTCCGATTCTGACTGCACTGCACAGCGGATGAGCTTCCGCCTGCGTGGGCAGGTTTACGGTCATCCAACCTATGCCGATGGCGTTAAAATAACGACCAGCCATATCTCCGCAGTCGACGGCGCACTGACTCTCTGCAAGAACAGGGTCTATCTGATGGGTGAGCCATCACCCCAGTACCTGGATATGCTGAAGTCTCAGGGCATGCTTTACAATCCGGATACGCCGCTTCTGCCACTGCTTAATGCTCTCAAGGGCTCCATTTCAAGCAATCGAACCAGTTCGATATGACTGGTTCACTTCCCTAAACTGTTACTACGAAATCACATGGCGCGCAGCTTATAGCCAACCCGCGGAATTGTTTGAATCACCGAAGAATCATCGTCTTTATCAATTTTTTGACGAAGTCGCTTGACACAGGTGCGAATCGCTTCTGAGGTGGCTTCACTTTCAGAGTGCCAGACTCTTTGCAAAAGCGCATCACCACTGAACACTTCATCAGGATGGCGCATCAAAAACTCCAGCAAGGCAAACTCTCTAGGCAGTAACTGAACCTCAACACCACCTTTAGTAACTTTGTATTTGGCCGGATCAACCGTCAAATCGCCAACAACAAGTATGTTCGAAGACGTATTGGAAACCCGTCGCAAAAGAGCTCTCAATCGTGCAGATAATTCTTTCATATTGAAAGGTTTCGTCAGATAGTCGTCGGCACCAGAGTCCAGACCGGCTTCCTTTTCAGCCACCGAACCTTTGCCGGTCAACATTATTATTGGTGTGATACCACCCTCGGCTCGAAATGCTTTGCAAATATCCGGACCAGCCAGTTGAGGCAAACCCCAGTCGATAATCACCACGTCATATTGACACAGCCTGAGCCGATCCAGCCCTTCACGCCCATCGTAGACTAGCTCAATTGAATGATGCTCGAAGCTTAACCATTCAACGACCATTTGAGCTAGATCTTCGTCATCTTCAATAAGCAGAATCTTTGCCATAACATGAAATCCAGTGCCCTCGGTCACGCTCATAATATACACTCTAGACGGTCCTGAAATTCGCCCATGCTTGCCGCCAGACATTATCATTCTCAAAAATCTGCCTCACTTTCGCGCTGGTTGCCGGTTTGATATTTCGAACATATACAACTGACCAATAAGCAACCGCTCAAGAACGATTACTTCAAACGGTGACATCCTTGGTCAAATTCCCAGCTAATTGACAACGCCAATGAGGACCAGGCCATTTCAATCTGACCTTTCTGCCTTGTTTGCAATCAGCCGGGGCTCGTCACAGGGCCGTTTGGCACAGGCACAGCACCTGAAGGGCAGCAATCAGGCGGACAGGCGTCTGGCGGCACTTCATTCCCTAATATCACAAACTTTGCCTTTGAAGGACTCAATCGTTCCTCGATCAACAAACGAATCATTTCAATGAATCGAGGAGCAGCACCAGCAGTGGCAGCCCGAATCATATTGATGCCAATTTCATCAGCTAATTTTGCCGTTTCTATATCGAGATCATAAATAACCTCCATATGGTCCGTAATAAATCCAATTGGCAAAATAACGACATCCTCTATGGACTGAACTCTCAATTCACGCAAATGATCGCCAATATCAGGTCCTAACCAAGGCTGGGAAGGCGGACCACTGCGGCTCTGAAAAACCAGCTGCCAGTTTTTTTGATTTACTTTCGCAGCCACCAGCCGGCATGCCTCTTGCAGTTGCATCTCGTAAGGACAATTCCTGGCCATGGCGGTAGGAATACTGTGAGCGGTAAAGGCAACATGCACCAGCTCTCTTCGGTCTACCGGTACAGCCTGCAGCGCTCTGTCCAAATTCTCTGCATTCACTTCTATAAAGTTGGGATGATTATAAAATGAGCGAATTTTATCTATCGACGGTGCGCTATCACCAACGATGCACTGCGCTCTGGTGACATCCTCAAGATACTGGCGGCAACTCGAGTACGAACTATAAGCCGAGGTAAAAAACGCCAGCACCTTCTTAATTCCATCAAAAGCCATGGCACGCACGGTATCTTCCAGAAGGGGATGCCAATTTCGGTTGCCCCAATATATCGGAAGCCTAATTTCATGACGATCAAGCTCAGCCCTTAATGCTGCAATTAATACCCGGCAATGCGAATTTATCGGGCTAACTCCACCAAAATGGTAGTAGTGATGCGCGACCTCTTCCATACGGCTGATCGGTACGTTTTTGCCTCGCAATACGTTTTGCAGAAAAGGGATTACATCTTCTTTGCCTTCGGGTCCACCGAACGATACGACAAGAATTGCATCGTAGGATTGCATGAGTTTTTCATCCTTTTTGAGCTAGCTTGCCACGAACAGGCAAAACTAACAAAAGAGATCTTAGCTTATTCAATCAACCATTCACAATTTTATCGAGGCTGATCTATTGTTCTTCGAAAGCTGACCTCTCCAGCCAAACAGATTTCGAGTGAAGAAAAGGAAAGCAACCTAAGGCGGTGCCCAAGATTCCAGTTTCGCAAGCTGTATGAACAGGCCGTCGATAGATGAATAGACGTCCTAACAGATGCCTGAGAAGCACAGATTAACGTATCGAGGCAGCATAAACTGCTAGCGGCTGCACCGGCACCAGATGCGGCTGAACGCTATATTTAGAGGCATTTTGAACATTCATGCTGGTTGTAACATTCACCTGGTTCTTAGCGCCATACCATTTCTTACTTCCTTGATGAGCACCAGCCTCGACAAAGGCATAGTTTATTTGCCGGTGATGTGCTGGATAGGCTGGAGTCTCGCCATTTGCAGGCCAGGATAACTTTGCCACGTCTAAATTCAGTTCGCCGAACTCTTGCACATGAGAGGAGATGTTCGTGGGACGAATTACAGGAGGCTGCATAGCGACCGGCTGAGGACCAGATCTGAATTCAACGACATAAGGACTTTGGTTCAACTCACGATATTCAGATACCGCTGATGGCTGCTCGGTAGCGAGAGAGTTACCTGCACTGCCGAACTTAAAAGGAATTCTGTAGGCTCCGTGTGATTCGCGGTTGGGCGATACGTTTTCGGTTAAAGAAAGACTCTTAGATTCTGCACAAGAACAATAGGCAAAGAAGAAGACCGCCAGAGTCACAAGCCAAATATTCATCAGTTCCTCCACCAGCCACCCAAACATTATCAAAGTACATAGATTATCTTCGAGAGAGAGCCCATATTGAAACGGGAAAAACCCTGAAATTAGTTTGAGATGTCAGATCGAGGATATCCGAGAACTCAACTATCTATATACAAACAAGCACACTCCCTTCAGAAGCACGAGACTTGCACCACCTTCGGTGCAAAGAGGTTGAGAGCAACCTATTCCAAGGCACAGCTTGAAAGAGCACCAAATTTGAGAATCGACTTGAGATCGATATTCTTCTAACCTGCGCAGAATTGAGGGTGACCACCCGTCCACGCATCGCTACCGATTTTTTCTGGACAAATCCATGAGCCGATGAACACATTGCCTGGCCAAATCTTCACCTGACAGATCCGGAAAACCCCTAAACTCCGAACAAGTCCAGACTTTTCCGTTCCAACGATAAACAAATGATGGCTGGTCGCACTTAGCCATGATCGTCTCCTCGCCTTCCAGAAAATAAAGCCGGACTATTGAAAAATTGTCAGTCTCATGATGTATGTAGTGGCACGCATATTCGTCAATGGTAATAAAGCCCTCGTCAATGTGGACTGGCGTGTAATCTAAATCAGGATCCGCTTCCGCAAGCGTCGCCAGCTCGTCACGAAATTCCATGTATTCGGAGCTCATGCAACACCCTCTCAATCTTGTGGAAGCATTATATTGGCAAACGTTGACCTTATTTGCTGAACGGCAAAATATCGAAATGAAGTGATATCTTTTAAGGCGTGCCAAAAAGACCTGCGCACATCCGCAAAGAGGTTTTTGCCATGTTCTACAAACTAAATCCTCAATATTGTGGTGTCTTTGGGCGAAAAACCCTTTATGGCGGGGAATTAACTGATGTTCCAGCCGTGATTTACAGGCTTCATGGCGAATTCAATATTTATCCAGATGATGAGTTGGTTGAAATTTCACGACAGTTTTTAGGAAGCGTGGAGTTAGCAGGACAAATCAAAGCTATTCAACCGAGGCTCACAGGTTTGTATGTCGATGATGTCACAATCACACCGACCTTGGATTTCAGACGGAATTATCCTGGCAAGGAATTGCCAATCCTAAAATGGTTCAAAATTACCGGCAAAGCAACTGTTGATGATTTTGGCATGTCCAAAGATTATCAACTTGTCGTTTCCGACCGAACTCTGGGGGTGCTGAAACCCAAAATCAGCAACTGCCAAATCTCAATTTTTGAGGACAGCTAAATCAGAAAACAGCGAACAATTAAAGCAACTGGAGGCTAAATGGTCAGCTTCTGCCAGACTCCGGCGCCAAGCCTAGCCTCCAAACCAAGCTGCTCGCAGGCAGGAAGAACGATCAAATCGTAGAAATCTTGAATCAAAAAATCGTTATCGTCTCTTGACACCTCTTGCCCATCGATGTAGGTGGCCCAGGCCAGCAAAACATTGAAATCAATGTGCTTTGTCCAGCGAACTTGCCCGAGGTATTTTGCACTCCGTTCCGGACCTTGGACAAAATCTCCCGCATCGTCTATTTTGAACCGGGCGAAGTCGAAGGAAGGAGCTGATGATGAAAACGAAGCATTATAATGCGTGCCCCAATACATCCAGGGACGTCTTGTCAGTTTTCTCAGAAATCCAAGAAGCTCATCCATCCAGGACCGCGGGCATTCAACGAACAGTTCCAAACGCTCTGTAATAGACATCGCATCACTCTCACTTATCGGACCAGGATTTATGAATTCTATTTCTTGAAACTAATGATCCTGCCCGACAGACAGGTTAATCGGGAAGAAGCGAGTAATTAATACCGAATGCGGTGCGGTAATATCTCAATCGAGAATTGTTCTAGCCAGAACATCTTTAATTACGTGCTCATGCAGTAAAAAATGAGTTACTTTAGACCATTGCTCTCATTGCCCGCAGGTAATGGCCGACAAAAAAGCTGTCAGGGTAAAATCAAACCCAGCCCCTCTTGGTATCCATCCGTCCACACTTCAACTATTGAAACTTGTGGAATACTCCGGACAATATCAGATTCCAGACTGGTTACGAATAGCTTTCTCTTAGAAATAGCCAGGTCTTAAAAAGTAAGCCGACAAGGGGATTTGAACCCCTGACCTACGGTTTACGAAACCGTTGCTCTACCAGCTGAGCTACGTCGGCACTTGGAACATTGTAAAAGATAACGCTCAACCTTCATAGGACAGCCAAAAATCAACGAAGATTTTGCTTTCTGAGCCAGAATCTGAAACTGTTGGAATACCTAAGGTCAGGCGGAATAACCCTTGATCGATCAATTCTACCTTAAATCAGGGACGCACGGTCTTGATGTGCTCGCCATCAAACTTGACCACCATCTGAAAAATTCCTTCCTTCGTCTTCGGCGCATTCTCGAAAGGCGAGCAAGCATTGATCGCTTTTTGCAAAGCCCCATTCATTGATTCCATCTCGGCAGCCTGTGTATAGTCCAGCTTCTTTACTTCTCCGCCATTGTCGATACCGATGGTCATGCTCGATTTAAGTTTCTTGAACTTCTTCTTCGCAACCAACGCTTCAGCATCCTCAGGTAATTTCAGTTTCTTTTCAACAGCATCGGACACGACATCACAATATTTATCCAGCTCATCTTCTGTGGCCACTTTTTCTTCCACTGCCGTGGAAGTACCGGTGGCATTATTGCCTGGAGGGGCAGCCGACTGACCGGAGGTATCGTGTGTACCGCCTTCAACGATAATTCCCGGAGTGGTTTCTGCAATCTTTGCTGCCCGGTTTTTAAGTGCCACTTCCATCTGATCGACTAAGAACTCTGTTGCGTGAGGGTCATAAGCCATTGCTCGATCGAGCGCCCTGCTGATAACCAGAACAGATTTTCCAGCCACCGGCGAAGGGAAAGAACTTGTCACTATCTTCACAACATGAGCAGGATCTGACTTAAGAGGATAATTGTCAACCCAGGTGCCCAGCCTTTCAGTACCGAGCAAAGAAATTTGCAATACTGGTTTGTCTTCAAATGCGGACGGAGGCAAAACGTCGTCTGAATACAGCGGCTTCACGACAAGAGCACGCAGGTTGTTAACAGCCGACATGTCGTCCATAATCACAAAAAGTGCCTTGTTGTTGCTTTGCTCCGATTCCATACCAAATGATTTTAAAGGCGTTGTTTTATCTGCTGTATCAGTAAACCAGTACCCTGGAATTGCCGTGCCCGAGAAACCGGCCAGCTCGACCGCCGTTTTCACTGTCTCTTCGCTGGCTTTGTGTACAGGCGCTTGCTCCACCACAGACGGTGGCGCAGCAGCCTGAGGAGAGCACATTCCCATCATCATTACAAGCGGAAGAGCCACGATCGCGCAGCCAGCTAAGGCCATCTGCTTGTTGGACAAGTTGTATTTTTTTTGTAACTGCAAAACCTGTTTGCCGACCTTAGTCCTGGCAAACTTCCCCTCGGGCTCCGGCTCCGGCTCCGGCGCACTTAACATGGTTCCGCAATTGAAGCATGGACCAACTAGAGTATTGGTGGTGTAACAGTTCGGACAAATCAGTTTTTCCAGTTTTTCTGGTAGCGCAGTAACTTCACTATCTGCCGACGCCTTCAAAGCTCTATAGCTGGCGGTCGACAGTCCTTGAGCTTCTTCAGCCGAGCGCAGCTTCTTGGTCGTCATATCAAGAAGCGCGCCCATCCACATCATTTGATAACACTTCACAGGCGGCAAAGGCTGTCCGGGCTTCAATACCTGCGGACCACCATGCACACCAATCAGCTTGTAATCTTTAAGAATTAAGGCACCGGAAGTCAAAGGCGGCATAGCAATCGTATGGAGCATGTTTTTTGGCTGCAGGGCATTAGCCACGCCAAAAAAGTTGCCTTGCATCCAGGTCGGGCGGCCACTTAAAGGGTCCAAATAAAAAGACTGAACGGGATCCCAGGCATGCACTTCAAAATCAGTGTGCGAAACTAAGGGAGCGCCGAGCGTGCCACTGCAATGAAAAGGTGTAGCACGGTTGATCATGGAAACAAGACCCTGGTTAATGAATTCACGCAAGCACAGCAGTGCTGTATATGTATCCACAAACAATCTTTCCGACAGCTTATCTGCGGTTAGATAGCCGTCTATTTCCAGGTAAAGCCTTTCGCCTAACCAGCGAACTTCCTCGTTCAGGTTATTCAGGTCGAAGGTCTCGACTCGCTGTTGATATCTGGAATCGACACCGCCAAGATAAGCAAACATCTGTGGCATTTCAGAGTTGCGGCGCGCAGCCTCATCGATCAAGGCATCCGTAGGCGCAATTATGTCTCTAACCTCGCCCCAATTGAAATCACTGCTAGATTGAAATGCATAACCAGTTCCTGGGCAGCGATAGGCCAATTCAAAGAAAGCCAGCTCACCGACAATGCCACGATAATAAACTTTGAGTATCTTTCCCGGTCCAAGCAAAATTCGCGCCACCGGGATATTCCGCCCATCAAATAAAGTGAGCAACCCGCTGCGTCCAGATTGAAGAATGCTTACAATCAGCTGCAATAGATCTGCCCCTGCCAAGCTTCCGGAAGTCTCTACCCCTTCGCGCTGAAAAGGCAAAGTGAGAGCTCGATTCAACTCAGCCAATTGCTCAGGCTGCATCTCGGACAGCTGGGCATCCAAAACCAGGGAGGCCATGTCATTAGATTGAACGAGCTGTTCACCGTAAGCCCCGGTCTGGCTCAGATACCAGGCCCTGGCAGAACGCCTGTCAAAATCGTTGTGTAAAGCGATAGACTTCGTTCCCAATACTATGTCGGGATGAGGGAACTGGACCTCAATCGCCCATGGAGCCTCAACATAATTGAAGACGACACTCGCGCACGTGACGGCTCGACTCTTGGAGACTAAAAAGGCTTGCCCCAGAACTTTAGGAGGATTGGCAGAGCGATCAACTACGAATCCGGTCGCATCGGCATAAGATTGTTGAATATCGTCGTTAGGCATAAGTTATTGATAATGTCCGATCAAAGTTTTCCTGAGTTTTATACCACCATCCAAAATGGTAACACTGGTAGGGATGGAGTCGCTGCTGAGGAATAAGAAGTTAGTTTCATATCCGTAAGGAAGTTATTCCCGCCTACCTCCGATAAACACAAGTATCGCCAGTCGAGAATCATGAAACCAGCTGGAAAGATAAATTATCAGCCTCTCACTACAGACATCAGAAGCTCTTGACAATCAACTCTTTGTCCAGCATTTTCAGTTTGTTCCCTTGGTCGCTGACACACCACTGTGATCAAGGTCAGCTGGAGAAGACGTTACTATCTCGCGGTTTCCCCTCGGCAGCAGTTTGCCTTCCAATCGTTTAACAACTGCTGGCAAGCAATATCGACAGGGTTTCTGTCCACGTTCAATTGCTTCCCGGCGAAAATGAAAAAAAACCACGTGCCTGGCATTCATAGCCTTGGCGAACGGACAGGAAGGACGGTGAAATTTCCCAGAAAAACAGTTACCCAGATATTTTATCGGCAGCTCCATTTTGTCCACGGCCGGGTCTGCTCGTGCCTCACGCGCCTGCAAACAACCATCAAAGGGCAAATCTGAATGCTGCCCCGGCTTATCGCTCCCAACTATGCTCTTCCCAGAACCACATTGATCCAGTCGGTCTACAGTCACGGTCCTGACAGGATCAGTGAGCCTCAAAGTGACAGAAGAACCCTGCGCAACCAGGAGACTTGATTGAACCGGATGAATCATCCTTGACCATGGTTGCGCCTCCGCCACCGCATTCGATGCAGCAGGCAAAAGCCATGCTTCAATGATCAAGCATCCAACCAACGTGAACAAATTAGTGATGGTCCAAGAAATCAATTTGCAACCCAGTGATATTTCAAACAAGTCAAGCCTCGCCTAACTCAACGGAAATTGCAGTTTGCCCAATCAAGGCACGGCAGCAATTCATTATTCCTTCTAATTAGCTAAACGGAAGCAGGTCAAAAGAAGTTCAAAATTGTCATAAGCAACAAGCGAAAGTCAGACCCTAATCTAAAGAGAAAACTAGGTGCAAGGTGTAAGCTTTACTGAATCTTGCTCATCAGGTATGCCATGATCTGCGCCAGCTCCGGACAATCGCTCAGCTTACTGACGGACTTCTACCAACTAACAATGGCCCAGGCTTACTGGAAGACTGGCAATGCCAACAAAGAAGCAGTCTTTCATCTGAGCTTTCGACAGAATCCATTTCAGGGCGGCTTTGCAATCTTCTGTGGGCTGAGCCACATGATTGAATTCCTAGAACGATTTCAATTTGATGACAGCGATATTTCCTACTTGAGGTCCCAGAAAGCAGCTGACGACACAGCTTTGTTCAGCGAAGATTTCCTTGAATACTTACAATCAATGAAGTTGACATGTGATATCGACTGCCTGCCCGAAGGTTCGGTGACGTTCGCTCACGAACCAGTCATTCGGGTTATTGGACCAATTATTCAAGGACAGATTCTAGAAACTTATCTTTTGAACACGATTAATTTCCAAACCCTGATTGCAACCAAGGCAGCGCGGGTCAGATTGGCAGCGGGTAAAAAGAGACTGATAGAGTTTGGGCTAAGACGGGCCCAGGGAGCAGATGGGGCTCTTTCGGCAAGTTGGGCCTGCTATATAGGTGGTGTTGACTGCACCTCAAATGTTCTCGCCGGAAAAGTATACGGCATTCCAGTAGTCGGCACCCTATCCCACAGCTGGGTGATGTCTTTTGAGAATGAGCTTGAATCATTCAAGGCTTATGCCAGCGCCATGCCAAATAACTGTGTCCTGCTGGTGGACACTTACAATACTCTGGAAGGAGTGCATAAAGCAGTCGAGGCTGGCCAATGGTTGAGAGAGCGCGGACACAAGTTGTTAGGTATCAGACTGGATTCAGGCGATCTTGCTTATCTCAGTATCGAGGCACGAAAAATTCTCGATGCTAACGGCTTTAATGATTCATTCATCGTAGCTTCTAACGATCTCGACGAGCATGTCATAGACAGTCTCAATGACCAGGGCGCATTGATTGACGTGTGGGCTGTCGGAACAAAAATGGTAACCGCATACGATCAGCCGTCGCTCGGCGGCGTTTACAAACTGGCAGCGATTCGCACAAAACCGGAACCATGGCAATACAAAATTAAATTGTCAGAACAAGTGGCGAAAATCTCAACCCCTGGAATTCAACAAATCAGACGATACCTCGATCCAGCCGGCAACTTCATCGGCGACATGATTTACGATGAAAATTCTGTGCCCGCTGAAGCAGTCTTGACCCTGGTAGATCCAACCGATTTCACCAGGCGAAGAAAAATGCCTACCACCTCTAAATATCTGGACATGCTCGTGCCAGTATTCCGCAGCGGCAGCCTGGTTTACGACCGGCCAGAGGTACAATCCATTCGGGAATATGCCAGCAACCAACTGTCGCTTCTGCATCCAAGTATCAAAAGGCTCTTGAATCCACACGAGTATCCGGTCGGTCTAGAAAGCACTTTACATAATCTGAAGACTGAACTGATCCTGGCAGCACGCGCTCGCAGCGAAAAAATCGCTGATAATCCGAGCTAACTGACAGTCAACACCTGGTAGTTAAGATCAGCTAGTTCCACTTTAAAGATCAAACAACAGTTGTTAGACGATCGCCTATCGTTTTGACTGGCTGTAACTGGCCATATCGATTACTGCGGCTGGCTCAGTACTTTGGGCTGTCATTTTATGTTCGATCCCATTGACCCAGTGCGTAAGCAGGTCTAAATGCACAAGGGCATTGGCAGACAAACGACTTTTGAACGTCTTGAGCTGACGATAGTATTTCAACAATGCACTAAAAAGCCTTAACAGTGCCTCTGGTTGCGACTTGCCATAGCAGTGTAGCCCTAACTCTGGAACACCGACAACTGTTCTATCTCCGACATTCCATAATCGCGCAGACAACAGCCCGTCACTCCAAGGTAAAGTCACAACACGCAGATCCGAATTATTAGTCTTCATTACAGTCCTCGTCACCACATCTGATTGTCAGTGTCAGATTATTGGGAACCAGCAACCATCGATACTCTCAGATAATCTCAAGAACTCTGCCCAAACAAAATAGTCGCTGAATAGTTTGGTTTACCGTGACGAACTATACCAGTATAACTCGTAATTACAAGTCGTAAAGTAGCTTTCGACAGATTTCTCCCTAAGATAGAGCACAAATTCTCTAGCGAACAATTGACAATTATCAGTGGCCTCGCATAAGACCACGCCCGAAAGAGTCCGTCACTAGAGGAGTTCAGGCGCCCGACCAGAAATCAAATGGTATGTTTGCTCGACGATCTTTGCAAATGGAAGTTGATCAATGGCAAACCAATTTATTTTTTTATTTGACCGAAACCATATTAATTGCTTGCGCGCAAGCTGATAGGTGTGCAGCTCAATCAGATCGATCGCTTCCATCAGATCGATTTCTTGATCAAAATAACGAATAAGCTCCGCATATCCGACCGTATGCATCAGGCTATGAGCCCGCCCGTATAACTCATACAGGAGTTGCACTTCATCGATTAGCCCATCTGAAACCTGGCGAGCTATTCGCCTGCGAATCATTTGCAATAACAATTCTCTATCCTGGCAAAACAAACCAATCCATATAATATTGAAAGGTGGCTCCTTGCGCGTAGTCAATTCAGAAAATGGTTTTCCACAATACATAGTCACTTCCAACGCTCGCACGACACGGAAGCGATCGTTGACATTAATCCGCATAGCGCTGACCGGGTCTAGCAATGCCAATCTTGCGTGCAATGCGGCATTGCCATTTTCTTCAGCAAAACCACTCAATTCTTTGCGCAATTCATTCTGAGGCTCGACAGAGGGAATCTGCAACCCTTCCAAAAGATTTCGAAAGTAGAAACCTGTACCACCGCAGACAATTGGCTTGCACTTCCTCTCAATTAGTTTCTCAATAACCACGGTTGCAGATTCTTTAAATTGAGCAACTGTGTAATTCTCTGACGGCTCCACAAGATTCAACATATGATGTGCGACTTTCGCCTGTTCTTCCAGCGAAGGCTTAGCCGTACCGATATCCATCTGCCTGTACACAGTCCGCGAATCACAAGCAATTATTTCGGTATTTAAACCGGCTCCAATTTCCAGACTGAGCCGAGTTTTTCCGGTACATGTCGAACCAACGATAGCGATCACTGGCTCAGATTGATTTACCATGCTATGAAATTAACCGGGCAAGCTGAAAATCACCCTCACATGGTTGGTTCAACTTTGTCCTTGTCAGCGTCCTGGCGAACTTTTACAACGTCTGACTCACTATCACCAGCCACCTCATTCTCGACCTTATCCATCTCAATAGCGATCTGTTTGTCTAGCTTGTCTACTGACTCAGGTCCAGACAGATCAACAAGTGCTTGCCGACAGCGTCGCACATCATCGTTAACGGCATCGATATCCCGACGAGCTTTTCTAAGCGTATATTCCATTTCAATTTGTTTAGCAGAGTCTTGCCCTGAGCGAGCTTCAGAAACCATATTTTGCAAGTCCTGGTAGTCCTGATAGCCGCGCTCTACAGATGCTCTATTCTTCTTATATTCATGGAAATTTTCGACAACTTTTTCAGCCACGTTACGAATGATGTTGTAGAGCATGATTGCTTCGGTTTCGGTTACAGCGGCCTTGCGAGCAGATTTCGCAGCGGCACCATTCAAAACATTCATGACCAGACCAGCGCCTGCATTTTGAGCCATATACATGCCTTGCATTTGACCGGCACTCATGCCTCCAGGCATAGCCATGCTACTTGCACACATGGCACCGTACATCGCCGTACTCAGCATCTTCATCATCACAGCAGTCGTATGCTTGGGATCTTTAGCTGGCATCAGTTTTTGGACGACAAACTGGATATCCTGGTTTCGGCCAAGAGCGGCATCCCACAAATCCGCCAATTCAGACTTTTCAGCATCGACAACGGTTACTGCTTTCTTGTCCGACTCACTATCGGTCTCTTGTAACTGGACAGGTCCTAGCTTTCGACCTAACTCCTTTGTTTGCTTTTCTAAATCTTCCTTCTTCGTGCTTTTCTTGACAGGTTCCCCGATTACTAAATCGGTTCGATCGACCGGAGCCTTGGGCACAAATTCGTCTCTGTTCACTGTCGCATTCAGAACAGGCGTACTCCCGGCGACAGTGGATGCCTCACCGGAAGCAGAATCAGTCGTTGCTGAAGCACGAGTAGCCGTCTCGGTCGGGATCGTCGAGGCAGTGGTAGAAGAGTCGATGGCAGTCCTTTCACGATTGCTGACACCAGATAAACAGCTACCGGCTGGCTTAGATGGCTCTAACTTGACGGGACTGAGGTCCGGCAACGCAGCATTTGTGACATCCTTGCTCCCGGACACAGCATCTCTACTCGCGGCATCGCCATTATTGCTGGCGGCAGCACCATCTGTGCTACCAGACTTTTGCACATCATGCGTCTCCGGGCCCGCCCCCTCATTTAGTTGAGTATAAACAGGAACAGAAAGAGGCTTCTTCAAAGCGAAGGCTGGCATCAGAGGAAGCGCTTGCCAAGCCATTGAAATAAGTAACACTGATGCAAAAATCTTTCTAGCACCAGTTGTGCACGTACGACGTGTCATTGAGTTGCACCCCACGCAGTGAAAATCGAGGCAACTATAACACGGCAAGCCCCCTTTGCAAGTTACCTTTTCTGAATAAAGAAGCCGCAAACCAGGGGCAAGAAGGAATATGGGAAGCGATTTATCTTGCCCATATTATCTACGCATTCCTCGGACTGCAAAAATGGCGACAGCAATGATCAAAGCCAACTGACCAACCTGATCCAGAAGCATGGGCATCGACTGGAGATACTGGTTCATAAAAGTAAAGAACAACCATATCTTGGCTATTGCTGCAAGAAGTGCGGGCACAAACACAATCATTATCGGTCCGGATGGCGCTCCACTGAAGGCTTCGTCGTAAGAGGTCCGCTCCTTGCTAGCCGCTTCAAATCGACGGCGAGAGGATGATTCCTGCACCGCTAGAGGCAAGCCTTTGCTTCGACCCACGGTCGGCTTGTCCTCCCCATCATCCAGTTGCTGCTCAAGGTCCAAAGTCGACGAGGGATTAGCAAATCTATTGCCGCCTGCTCTTAACACCCGTTTCTTACCTGAGGACTGTGAGAGATCTTCAACTGAAGGATGCTGCTGAAAATCATCAAGCTCCTTCTGTACCGCAGCCGAGTTATTAATCCTGTTGTGGCCGGCGGAAGAATTATCAGTCAAATTATTGCTTGCCGGTAACTCACCCGTCAGAGTAACGGCGCCACCGTTCTTTGCACCAGATATAGTACCGGATTCGCTGCCAACCGCGGCATTGGAGATGCCAGTCGCTGGCAAGGGCGCCATCCGGCTGAGGTTGGGTGATTCCGGTGCGTCAGGCGATTTGCTCACCGGCTGAGGCGGTTGAACATATGGCTGGGAAACAGAGGGAGCCTGTGGCAAAAATGGCGAATTAACGACTGGGCTTCCCTGACCTGGGCCCGGAGCACCATATTCATAGGACTGACTCGTGGCTGGATTGGGCAAGCCTGCTTGACCAAAACCTGGCAATACACTGGCATTCACCGAAGCTGCCTGAGGTTGAACTGGAGGCATACCTGAACGGCTCGTGCCATAGCTGGCAGGAGAGTCAGTCAGGTTTGCCTGGGGAAATCCAGGCTGAGCAGAATTGAGCGGAGAGGGACCATTAGCAGGCATTTGCGTAAAGCCTTTGTTTTGCTGGTACTCCTGGCTATACGGGTTGGGCAAAACTTGAGGATTGGGCAAAAGCGGAGGATTGGGCAAAACTTGAGAGTTCTGCTCATTAGAAAGAACCTGGGCTCCCTGCTGATTTTGTTGACTGGCTGGCTGGCGCCCCTGATTGGCAGCCAGATCACCAGGCGATCTGGGCGGATAGGGTCTATCCATTGGCACACGAGACTTGGCTGCCAAAAGTGGCGACCGCAAAACATTCGGATCATCGATTTCGACGACCTCCTCGTCATCATCCCAGTCGCTAAAATCACCCGAACTCGACTGCCGATCAAATAACGGCGAATGCAGTTTAGCGGAAGGGCGCCCCCCACCTGCAACTTTTCGGTCACCGGGTGGAGAGGGAAACTGGTCGTCTACATAATCATCGTCATCAGAACCACCTAGAAGTGGCGAACGCAGATGACCCTTTCCCACGATGTTTGGCGCAGGCACCTGAGGATCCGCTTCGCGTGGTCGACTACGGTGGGGAAACGCCGATCGATCGTCGTGGCGATCTCGCAAAGGAAAATCCTCAGCATAATCATCATCCCGTTCTCCCCCATCCAGAAGCGGCGAACGCATTTTTCCACCGCCTGGACGGCCCGGTTGGGACTTTCCTTTAATAGATTTGACCTCAGGCTCCTCAAATTCTTCAGCGTCATCGGCGGCACCGAGGAGAGGGGAACGCAAATGAGCGGCTTTTCCCCTGACTGCAGCATTACGAGGTTTTTCCGTTCGGCGAGAAGCTTCGTCTGAATCCTCGTAGCCGCCTAAAATTGGCGAGTGCAATCGAGGTCGACCACTCCCACCAGGATCGGCATTCCCTTGCTCGTCTTGAGCAACAATAGTAGATTGCCTTGCGGCAAGAGCCAACTTCTGCCCACACTCCAGGCAAAATTGCGCCTTATCATCATTGACTGCCTGACAACTAGAACATTCTCTCAACTGCTTGTCCTCTAGATTCTTTAGCGCTCCGAATGATGGTGAATCTTTACTAAGATAGTGACGCACTCATCTAGACAACCAAGCGCAATACCTTTCTAGTGTAATGCAAACCAGCAATCGTGAGGAGCAGGCTTATCAACTTACGTGTTTCCTATTGATTTCTCAAATTTGCCTAATTTGTTTGCCCTATCACCCCATGCTAGACTGGCAATCCTTGCCCCGCTTGACTGCTTCCCGATCTTCGCCAAATGAGGATTAATCGGTAGTGCACCGTTAAGGTCAGCTGTCAGCTATTGAACTGGAGAAAAGATGAGTCGCTGCGTTCTTCCTGTAATTTTGAGTGTAATGCTCTCAGTGGGTTCTGTGCCAATTGCCTTTGCCGCTAGTAACGAACCACAACTCAATTTTAAGATTTACAGTCCCGAACCAGCCACATCGCCATCAACAAACAATTCAACACCGTCAACCCTGGAGTTGCCTGCAGAGTCAACGCCAGCGACTCCCAGCTCAGCAGCACCAGACGAAGCAGCCACGACCCAGATACCAGTCACGCCCGGCATGGAGGACAGTTCAGCGAGGACCACAAATTCGACTTCAACCAGCCCAGCCGAGTCCGATACGGCAGCCTCCACCATGCCCAGCACAATTGAGCGAAATAGCACAACACCAGAGAGTTCCCCCGAAATCCGGACTACCAACGCCGTTGCCTCCCCCTCCAGTGACGCAGCTACTACGACCAGCGGCAGTGAGACGAAACCGGTCATGAGCGAGCCGCTCAGATCCGAAGTACCAGTGGAGGCCACGCCCAGCAAAGCTGCCGAGGCCGAGACCACTGCTCCGGCAACAACGTCACCTTCGACAGCCACATCCGACAGCCAACCAAACCCTGAGGCAACCGCCACGGGAGCAGAGAGCACTTCTCCAAAAACTGCCGAGAATAAGACTTTGCAAGGCTACATCCGGGTCGTACCGATAGGAACAAAGATTCCCATCATCATGGACACGGCTGTCGACAGTGAGACCAGTCAAGAAGGTGACGAATTCACTGCTCGCACCGCTGAAGATTTGAATATCGACGGTGGAGTGGCTGTACCAGCTGGCTCAATCATCAAAGGTCGAATTGCCCAGATGAACGCGCCCAAGCACGTCAATCGCTCCGGCTCAGTCGCTCTCAAGTTTGACACCGTTACCACACCAGATAATCGTCAAATCCCTCTGGTCGCCAATCTTGTCGCGCGAGGGGGTGTTGTGCACGCCAAACGAGGGCTGAAAGATATCGCCCTCGATACAGGCACGGTAAGCTTACCGATCTTGCTTGGGTTGGGTATCGGGGCCCTCGCCGGTAACTCGACGAGTTCGACGACTACCACTACAACGTCGTCGTCCACCTCTACCAGCAAAATCACAAAGCCGGAAGCAGCCATGATCGGTGCGGGAATCGGTCTCGTCGTCGGCGTTGCCATCCTTTGCGCTAAGAAAGGAAAGAAAGTGGACGTGCGCCCGGGCGATGAGCTCAAGATTGAACTGGCTGAAGATCTGCGTATGCCCATGATGTAAGCTGGGCTCAGGTCATTGCCCGATAAACCGGTCGACCGCCAGTTCGAGAGTGCGTCCGATAAAGAATTGCGAAATAGGCAAGAATAATATTGCTAGTATTTCCCCTGGTTTTTCACCAGGCAAATACCTGACAGCTTTTCCAAGATTAAGGCGCTTCCAAACACCTGCGGTCGATATATCATTGCAATTGAGGCTTACCAGCCAGGCAAATGCCTGTTAAGCATTTGCTTCGTTTGTTGGTTGGCCATCGAGATACTCTGGCATATTCCTTGTAGGATTGAAGCAATACCTAAACGTTGATGATGGCAGCCCATGTGATATATCAAAGACTTTGCCCTTGATCCGATTACAACCGTCACGGGCAGCCGGTTTTAAAAGGCAGTTGTGTTATACTTAACCACTTGTAAAAACATGCCAACTCGCATTTTCTCCACACATAGAGTGTTTACTAAAAAGACTGCTAACCAGCGAAACGGCAATAAGGTCGTTTTGGAAATCGTTTATCGAGAATCGGCCAAAGTCCTGCTGAATTTCGGACAAACAGAGAGTGCCAATCCGCAATGACAAGTACTTCGGCCCGACCCGCTAATCCTCGAAAGCCTCCACGCGATCCCAATATGGCTGCCATGCTGTCCTTGTTGCCCGGATTAGGACAACTTTACAACGGCGAAAGCAGAAAAGGCATGCTGTTTTTAGTCGTTTCTTCAATCAACTTTTGCGTTGCTTTGCTTCTATTCTTCACAGATCCCATTTTGCGAGCGATCGTCAACTTCGGGGCTGCTTTTCATGTGCACGCCAACCGCGAGCTGGTAATCACCCTCAGACTGATGCAAATTGGCAGCCCGGCATCTCTGGTTATTCTTGGACTTTTCCTGGCCTTTATCGCTTTTGCAGTCAGAGACGCTTACGACACAGCGTTACAGGCCCATCGCAAGCAGATCTACGCTGACGAAGCCCTGCAGATGCCTGAAGCAACAAGCGGCTCTTACATAGTGCACATCTCATTGATGGTCGCTGTCTTTATTCTGGCCTTTTTCTTCTTGATTCCGCCACCACCCAGACAACAAGTGACGGACATCGAGTTTATTCAAAACCAGGAAGAAACAAAGAAGAAGATTATCTCCCAGAGAAAAGCAGAAAAAAGTTCCGAAGATAAGGGCAAGCACGAGAACAAGCCAATTCAGGCATCGTCGCCGGCCCCCAAGGCCCCGAGCAAACCAACTCCGCAAGCCAAACCTACCCCGCAAGCCAAACCCACCCCTACACCGGAAAAGAGACCTGAGCCAACGCCGGTTCCACATCCAAATCCTACCCCCACGCCGCGGCCCTCTCCTCATCCAACGCCTCACCCGTCACCGAGTCCGAGTCCCACTCCCAGCCCGACGCCGACTCCTCACCCATCGCCTTCACCAACCCCTTCTCCTTCACCGACTCCTCACGCTTCACCAAGCCCGAGTCCGTCGCCTTCACCTTTCACTCATCCCTCAGCTACACCGAATCCTTCACCTTCACCCAGCCCAGCGCCATCAGCTTCTCATGGCTCACCAACACCAGCACCCTCACCCCGTGTAGGCGCTGGAGGCCCACATGGTTCAGGTTCTCCGTCTGCGCCAGCACCAATCTCGGCATCCTCGGCTGAGTCAGGAGGTGGCTCACCAGCGCCCACTCCTATTGCTGGCGGCGGCTCTCCCACCCACGGAGGCGGCGGCGGACCAACGGCCGCCCCAGCTCCCACGCGCAGCCACAGCGGAGGAGGCGGCGGCGGCAGCAGTGGACCGCAGCTGGCTGTAGCTCCTAGCGTGCCTCGCCCAACTGGTGGCGGCGGTGGCGAAGGACTGAAAGGCAACCCCGATGCCAACAACCGTCCGGGAAATAGTACCAGCGCTCAAGCAGATGTAGACTTCGGTCCTTACATGGCCGATTTGCAACGCCGTATTAAGCGAGCCTGGTTTCCGCCCAAAGGGAATGAGAGCAAGCGAGTGGTTGTCATATTCAAGGTTCACCGCAACGGTGAATTGTCCAACCTCAGGCTCGGGACCTCCTCGGGCATGGCATTAGCCGACCAGGCGGCTTTGAAAGCGGTCGAGAATGCTGCTCCTTTCAGGAAATTACCGGAAGGCGCAGGAGACGACGTCGATATTCAATTCACCTTCGATTACAACGTATTCACTGGAGGAGGCGGCGGAGCATTTCGTCGATTCTGATAGACTCATTTAGTTTTCGCGCTCAGGAGAAGAAATGGAAAGCAAATTTTTTACATACTTTATCCAGTTCATGATTAATGACTGGTTCGCTTCCATACCAATCACAATCTGCTCGGTTCTGACAGTCGCGGTGACTATAGAGCGCTATATTTATTATCAAAAGAACAGAAGAGACGTTACGTCTTTCATCCATCAATTGCAGCGCGAACTGGAAAGCCAACAATTGCAAAAGGCCCAAGCAACCTGCAGCCGCCTGGGCGGAGTAGTGGGTGAAATCGCAGAAGAAGGGGTCCGCCTGATGGCTGACCAGAAAGAAGACTTCTCAAAGGCTTTCGATATTACAGTCGGTCTGGTAACAAGGAAGCTGGAAAAGAATCTGGCGATACTTGGCACCATTGGCGCCACCTGTCCATTCCTCGGTCTGTTCGGAACAGTGGTCGGCGTTATTTTTACACTCGATCAGCTCGGCGCTGCCGGTGGTGGCACGCCGGTAGTGGTTACCGGGGTGGCAAAAGCGCTAATTGCCACAGGATATGGTCTAATCGTCGCGATTATGGCAGTTATCTTCAACAACACCTACACCAATACAGTCAAGCGATTTAACGATGACTTTTTGCTGCTCAAGCTTCTGTTCCTGAGTTTTGTAGGCACTTAAGCGCAGGGAAATAACCAGGCTCAAACCTTTCAGAAATTACGGGGAAAGGCAGTCAGGGCTCAGTCAGGACAAAGGCAAAGATCAGTCGTTGGAAATGACACATTTTGGCTAACAAGGAGGTGAGAACACATGTCAATGGGGGCTGTAGGCGATGAATTCGCCGACATTAATGTCACTCCACTCACAGACGTGTTTCTGGTCCTTCTGGTGATCATGATTTTGATCGCGCCTTTGATTGATAAATCAGATTTGAAAATCAAGCCTCCCGAGAGCAAGAATGCCAAGAAAGTTGATGAGAGCAAAGGCATCACTGTCGATATAGATAAGGAAGGACAACTGGCGATTAACGGAACTTTCGTTGATTCCAGAGATCCCTCAGCCGTTAAAGAACGGATAACTGAAATTGTCAAAAAACTTGGCAATAAAGACATTCCTTGCACAGTAAATGCTGACGGTGATTCCAAAGAACGCATAGTCGTGGAAATCATGACCGCAGCCGCTGAAGCTGGAATTAAGCGCATGAGAGTAGCTACTGTGCAATCCAGCAATTATTGAGCGCGAGTTAGTTTGTGACGGCAAAATATCTGCTTGGTCTGGTTGGTCATCCAGTAGCGAAATCGCTTTCGCCACCCATGCACAAAGCCGCTCTTCAGTTTTGTAATCTTGAAGGGACATACGAATTATTTGATATACCAGGCGAAAACCTGCTCCGGCAAGTGAACCGCCTGAAAGAAAAAGGCTTGTCCGGATTCAACGTCACCATTCCCCATAAGACGGCAATATTGCAAAGTTGCGTCCAGCTCTCACCTTCAGTTAGGCGAGTCGGAGCAGCCAACACCATAAAAGTTCAAAGCGACGGCTCGCTTTCCGCCGACAACACTGATATTGGCGGTTTTTCTGCTGCACTGACAGCGGCCACCAATATTTCCCACCTGCATACAGCCTGCATCCTGGGAGCCGGAGGCGCCAGCAAAGCGGCAATTGATGTATTGCTCCAGCTTTCCTTCAAGAAAATATTCATTCTCGCTAGAGACTCAAGAAAAGCCAGCGCACTTTGTCAGGAATGGACTGGGACGAATGAAACCAGAGCTAAACTTATCCCGGTAGCATTTTCGGAACACAATACTATATCTGGTGCCCAGTTGTTTGTCAGCACGATTCCTTATGGGCAAACTGTTGCTCTCGACAGCAACTTTCTCACTTGCCTTTTCACTGACTGCGGCAACGACAATGCCTTTATCTTCGATATGGTTTATTCCAGAGATGGCTCAGACACCAGCCTGGTCAAACTGGCTAAGGACCTAGGTCGAAGTGCTTGCGATGGTACAGCGATGCTGGTACACCAGGCCAGTCTGGCTTTCACGATCTGGACAGGTGAGAAGGTGCCGTTTGCGGTCATGCACGATGCCCTGGTGGCAGCCAGAGCCAAAGGTTCCATCTGTCAAGCTGCTAGCGCTATTCAACAGTTCTCAGATTAAATTGGCCAATCAAGATTTCTATCCACTTAAATCACGCTTTCTCTGCACAGCAGCGATATTCCTTCTCTTTATAGCAAGCATTGCCAGCTTAAGGGCGGCAAGCGAAGATGAGCCTTTTGAAACGTACATAAGGCAAGCTGCAGATCTTGAGCATAAAGGCAGTAAGGATAAGGCGTTGCAGGTCATTAAAGAGGCCCTGAAGAAATATAGTGCACTACCCCCTTACTCAGACCAGGGCAGTCAAATACGCGTTCGCCTTGCTGAACTACAGTTGCTCAACAATCAACAGGACGAAGCAATAAGTTCAACGAAAAACATTCTCGAAAACAGTCAAAGGATAAGAGCCAATGTCACGGGCAATGGTGATTTCTGGCTGGAGTTAGGTTACCTGAAAGACCTCTTGGCTAAATATGGAGAAGAAAAAGATTCGCCACAAGCTCTCGAATGCGCCAACGAGATTTGTTTAAGGTTCAAAGAGCTTAGATGCAAACCGCGCAATACGCTCGAGCTACTCTGCAAAAGCTATATCCATCACAAGCAGTGGTCAGGTCTTGAGACATCCAGCCAGAAATTACTTGCCTTGAGTGATAATCCTCTGACCAGGATATCCAGCCTGGCTATGCTGGAGCTCGCTTACGAAAAACAGGGCAAGAAGAAGGAAGCGCATCAGTTAAGCCAGGAGATCAATACTATTTCTCCTAAGACTCCTGAAAACGAAAGAGTCTGGCACCGGGACATGGCTCTAGTGCAATCGTCAGTGCTCAACTTAGAAAAAGCAATGACAGAAATCGAAGCTGCCATTGCCCTGGACAATGGCTTGAAGGGGTCTCTGCGAACTACCCAGTTGGCCACCGACCTGGGCAAAAAGGCTGAAATCGAGCGGCTTCTAGGGAAGTTACCTGAAGCCATCAAAGATGCTAGAGCAGCAAACCAGATGTGGACTGAATCCAGTCCGGAACTCTGGAGAGGAAGCAGCGCAGCGCTTTTCAGTAATTGCCAGGGAGAAACGCTACTCACACTGGAGGAAGCTCTTAGAGCCGCTCATAAGAACGCTGAGGCTGATAGCATTCGCTCCCACCGGCGCCAAATACAATACACGCCCTGAGCTACCAGGTCATTGAACACCTGAGCCAAAACCGGCAACGTTTTTACGCGAATTTTATTTAGCCACTCTAATATTCATAATATTCACTGCCAGAACTGGAAGAGCGATGTTTTATCCGGCAGGGTTTGCAAGGAATTGGCCATGAAAGATTTGATTGATTATATTGACTACCATCAACGTGAACGCGTTTTGCCCAATATCATCTCTTTGTACTTGCTCGGTTTCCTTGTTTTTTCCTGTCTGATTGGTGGTGACGCCTTTAATGGCAAGATAGAGAATGACCGTTATTTCGTTGGACAGCTTGGACGATATACCGAGGTACCTCAATTCATATTTGAGGTGAGCAAGTTGTACGCATTGTCTTACATAATCGGTATACCAGCATTTGGCGCCGCCATGTTCTTTCAAAGACGCAGACCCTGAGCACTTTTACCTGGTTTTTATTTTCGCCTGATAGCCTGGTCTCAGTCAGGCTGCAAGTGGGGAACAATATATGACAGCGCTCAATAATTGCTCAATCTTCCCAAAAACAGTGCGAACTAAGATCAAGACAAAAACAGCAAAGTTACCTGAATCCCCAACTCCTACCTCCTGCAAACGATGCGGCGGGATAGTCGCGGCCAGCGTCCCAGTGCCTTATCGGCATGGTTGTTTCGTAAAGCCGACTGCCATTGTGAGGCGATCAGCCTGAACTCAGGAAACAAGAGTCCCCAACCGCCATCGCTCGGCTTAGCCCAAGACCCCAGTGCCTCTGATCCTCGAACGACAGCAAAGCCAAATACCGCCTTGCTCCCCCAAATAGCAACTCGCTATGAAGTTCAGTCGATCATTGGCAAAGGGGGCATGGGCACGGTCTACAAAGTGAGAGACAGTGAGCTGAACCAGATTTTTGCAGTCAGAGTCCTCCATCCTGAGCTAGCCGCCGATAAGTTAGCCGTCAAACGCTTTGAGCAAGAAGCTGAGGCCGCTGCCACTTTATCCCATGCCAATCTCGTCTCAGTTTATGCTCATGGACTGACAAACGATGGCACGCCTTATTTGGTGATGGACTATATACCGGGCCAGACCATAGCGGAAACTCTATTCCAGGAAGGCTATATAGATGTTTCCCGGGCGCTGAATATTTTCCTTCAAATTTGTGAAGGACTGACTCATGCGCACCAGGAAGGCATTATCCACAGAGACTTAAAACCAGGGAATATTATTCTCAGCCAAAATGAAAGCATGCTCGATCTTACAAAAAATCGTTGATTTCGGTATTGCTAAAACGCACTGTGGTCTCCGCGATACCCAAAACCTCACCCAAACGGGCGATGTTTTTGGCAGCCCTAACTACATGAGCCCGGAACAATCCCTTGGTTTCGAATTAGACACTCATTCTGATATTTATTCACTGGGCTGTCTAAGGTATGAATCTCTCACTGGAAATTCGCCATTCTCCGGTGCAAACGCCATGCAAGTAATCGCCAAGCACTTGAATCAAGAGCCCCCACGCTTTACCGGACGCCAGCTGCAGATCTCCGCTGACCTTTGCTTTTTATCGCTCTGCAATGGACCGTTCCTTTTATGGGACGTATGTCTCCGTTTTCGGCCAATAGAGGTCACGTTCCTGCAAAACGTGGCATATTTCTACCCATGTCTATACCCTGCGGCTTTGGCTGATACAATCTGTCCCTTGCTGGCCGCTCTAGTTAATCTGATGACGATTATGTTCACGTACCACTCCACCACTCACGTTGATTTGAGTCACTTAAACACTGTGTCACAGCTATTCCTTATAGTCGTTAACAATCCTCTATTCAGGATCTTTATTTTCGCCTTGTCGGTAGCGCTCATTAATTGGCTGTATCACAGCATTCTAGAAACCACGTCAGGAGCTACCTGGGGCAAGAGAATCACGCGATTGCGGTTGATAAACACGCACGGCAAATCTGCTTCCTTAAGGCAAACCGCTTTGCGCCACTTCTCAAAACCTATTACGCTTCTGCTCTTACCCGATATCTGCCGGGTGATTTATAGCTGCCATCGGTCTAACAGTTTATCCAGCTCATCGAAAGAGGTCTTATTGCAACCCATTCACGACAAGCTCTCTGGCTGCCTGGTCGTCGAGAAAGCTCATACCACCTCTCCCTTTGATGTCGTTAAATAGTGTGTTAGCTATTTGATACCACCAGACAGACTGATTAAATTGACCAAAAAGAAATTATGTTCTTCTCCACCAGTTTTGCAAATTAACAAGATTCACACTAAGGCGCACAACAACCTGATTGAGGAGTCCTCTTGCAATGATTATCATTTGTTCTTGCGGCATGCAAATTCGCAGTTCCGATATGAATCTCGAGAATATGGTAGCAAAATGCCGCTGTTGCGACTCGATCATCGATTTACGCGAGCAGCTATCGGGTAGCAGCTCTATCGCTGTACCAGCTGTGACGCGAAGGCAAGAATCACTACCTTTGCCTTCGGGTTGGTCGGTAACCCACCCGCAAGGCGAACTGGTACTTGCCTGGCGTTGGTTTACACCGCAACTGATTTTTATAGCCTTCTTCTGTGTGGCTTGGGACAGTTTCTTGGTTTTCTTGTACACCACTGCTTTTACCCAGGGCGGTCCATTGATCATGTATATTTTCTCCATAGCGCATCTGGCGGTAGGTGTTGCACTAACCTATTCGACTCTCGCCGGTTTCTTCAATAAAACGACAGTCAAGATCACACGCCGCGAATTATCGGTTTCGCACGGTCCCATACCCTGGTTCAACAATAAAAGTATTGCAGTGCATGAACTAACAGCTCTTAACATCGAACCATCAGCTAACGCCGACAGCTTCAACTTTCAATCCACGGCACGCTGGGGGCAATCTACCGGAATGGCTAAATATCAACTCAATGCCATCACAAACAACGGAAAGTCAATCCCATTGCTCACTTCACTCAACTCAGCGGAAAAGGCAGCCTTCGTCAAGCAAACACTGCAAAAAGAACTTGGACTCAAATCCTGAGGTTTTATATCGGCAAAATCAAAAAGTCATCTTAAAGGTCAATGGTTAATTATCATCCATGCTGCCAAATACGCTTTGATACCAATAAGCACTTGTATTTCTAAACCAATGAACATTGTTCTCCGTGCATTGTGCCTGCAGGCTAGACATTGTGAGTGAGTATCTAAACATCAACCCGATTAACTGACGCAGACTTTCGTCATCCATAACTTCGGATATTAAGGTCAAAACTATATTATTAGGAATGCCCGCAAACGGCTTTCCAGCTTCCACCTGAAAAGACTTAACAGAACCGATTGACTCCAATCCATTATAAAATAGCCTTTCGTCCAATTGACAGAAAAACTCTATCGGTTCAGGAATAGCAAGCTTGAAGTTATCAGAGATTACATGTGTCGAACTCGGTTCCTTAAACCAAACGCTAATGCCAAGTCCAAGGCCTCCAAGGATTTCGACAAGAGGTGAATCAATGAATGCATTATTTCTAATGTATGTCTCATTTCCGGTTGCTGGAAGCGAAATTTCAAGGTAGCCCTCGTAACCTTGCCTTCTAAGTGTGTCAAGAGGACCTGATTTTTCCAATAGAAATTTGCACCATTCTTCATAGGCACCAGATTCAACATCATCTTCACCGGTTGAAAGCTTACTGAACGTCCATTTTCGAATATTTGAAGTGCTCTTTTGGTTAAACACAACTGCATCTTTATTGTTGGTGCCGTCAGCAATGGCTTCATCTTGCAGAACGCCCAATTCTTGGCTAACCAGTTCGGGATCCACTAATTTTCCTATGAATATTAGTTTGACAATGACCATCAGATTCTCCCGCGAACTAAAAAGCACCAATTAAATGCTTGCAAATCCAATTGCGTTTCACAACTGTGAAAACATTTAGCTGCGGGAGTGCCTCAGTGAATCACCAAACCTCAGCCGCCAACCGCATCGTGTCTGCCGTCAAATTAAATTGCGCTCTGTTACATTGAGGCTTATTGTCGCTCGTCACCATTCGCTTTCAGGACTTACCTGCACCAGGCGGGTGTTTTTATTGCTCCCCTCAGCGCCGAATCCCATCGCAACGGCTATGGCTTCAAGCAGCGTCGACTTGCCAGAACCGTTTTCGCCAACGAAGAAAGTCGTCTGTCGATTGGGGTAGCTTATTGACCCAAGGCGCTGATCATCCTTTGTAATAAGACGTTATTACGTTGGTAATACCCAGTTGCGAACGCAGGGAGGTGGGATTTATGACTCTAACCGTAAAACTGGCCGATCAAGAGCAAAGTCGCTTAGCCGTGATCATCGCTGCCTTGCATTCTGAAAATCAGAGTGATGCAGTTCGAACGCTCATAAATGAGAAGTTCGAGGCACTGCATGCTGATAAGACACTCTTTGAGCGCAGAGGCGGGCATCCGAAATATCTTCTTGATGGTGGTACCGATTTGAGCGAGCGTTTAAATCGCAAATCGGCCATTGCCAAGAAATTGGCAGCAAAAGCCGCTAGAAGAGCGAAATAGTGCCACCTCAAGTAGCTCTTATCGATTCTGGACCACTTGTCGCCTACTTCAATGGTGGGGACAAGTGGCATCCTATTGCACGGAAATTTTTTGAGAATTTCAAAGGAATATTGATAGCTTCTGAGCCCGTAATCACTAAATTAATGTACCTTTTATAAAGTGACCGGCGGGTTCACAACGAGTTTTTATCTGATTTATCCCAGGAGCTGTATCACGTTAAGCCGCTTGTAGTCACAGATTTCAAATACATTGCCAAGTTGAATGAGAAGTACCAAGATCTGCCAAGTGATTTTGCAGATCTCTCTATTGTCGCCCTGGCTGCACGTTTAGACATTCCAAAATTTGGTTAGCTTAGATGCTGATTTTGATGTCTACAGAAGTTATGGAAAGACATTCACTCAGTTACTTCCAAAGTGGGAACCGACAGGTCGATAAGCACTGGACGCAATCTATTTCGACCCCACAACAGTTTGCTGATGAGTTCGCTAGGGACTTTTTGCCTTCGGAGATAGCCGCAATTGCGCAAAAGCCTAGGAGCAACAACAAGTTGTGCTTTACTAGGTGCTGAAACTTTATTACTGGGAATCTCGCTGAGCTGTTGCGTCGCTGATTTGGGCACATTGCTGGTATCACTATGGCAGTTCCTGCCGTGACTACACAAAGTTCTCTGGGATTTGGGCAACTCAGAAGCACATTCAATAGACCAGCCTCCAGAGACAGTCTTCCGTACCAAGCTTGATCGCTCTTTTCTTTAAAGGTCGCTGTTTGTGTCGAATAAGGGTCGAGGAAATCAATTATGTTTTCGCCGGGTGGCTCTTGACTCTCTGCCAAATCTAGACTTCATTTAAGCTAACTTTTCGATGATCAGTCCAAGGAGATAAATTTGGAGCTGCTAAACCCTGGGTGGTAAGCTATCGAATGCGGCTGAGCACCTCAACTGTAAACCAACTTGCTGAACTATTAATCGTAGCTTTCGGCCAGCCCGTGCTCAAAAGCGGGAACTCAGTGACAGGAAAGGAGTTCCATTTTTGGGGTTGGGTAGGTCTGGCCAAAATCAATACAGATCGGTTAAGCATGTCCTTTCGATAGCGAGACCTTTAAGGACTGGGCCGGCTGGGGTTGCTTGGCGCGGGTGGCAATAAAGATTTCATGAGGAACAGCTGTCTTTTTGCTGTAGCCGAACATTCCAACTATCCTATTGCTCTTTGAGAGGACACGATATTTGCCTTTTAGATTTTTTACCGTGCGAGGATTTGATCGTCCGATCTGGCGTTTAACGCGCACTTCAAGGATTTCTTTGATTATTGCGTGATAAACCTGCTCAGGGGGGAAAAGCACCTACTTGAGGTGCTCTGCGGCGTATGACGTTGACTGTGTGCCTAAATGACAGTCGATCGACGTCTTCTTGAACAGATAAAGCAGCCTCATGCATAATGCATCTGGTTGCAAAATGAGCAAGGAACATGCCAATCACTTCTTGTTCCACCAGCACAGGTGTTTTGCTGCGCAAAACAGTCGAGAGAATGTTCAGTTCGTGTTTTTGTTCCTTGTTTGCAATCTCATACTCCCAGCGTTCGTGATAGAGGGCGGCCAGTTCTTCGGCCGTGCCCTGTGATTGATCGAGATTGGTAATTAACTTAAAATGGCTGGACTCGTCTTTTGGGTCTTTTGTAGTGTATTCAATTACGCGCATCTCAACCGGGGAGCCCACTATCCGGCCGTGCCCGTCTCTTTTTTGCATCAAAGCGGTGTAGGAGCCGTCATCCAACTCTTGAATTAGCTCCAATTTTACATCTGCCTTGATACGCCAGAGTAGCTTCGCACCGGTCGCCACTGCTGTTGCCCAAAGGTCGTAAAAGGAATAAAGTCGATCTGCCAAGCATAGATATTCCTTACTGAGTCTGGGCATTAACTTCTTCGCTAAGGCAATCTCGCTGGCATTTTGCTCCTTTCCAGTACCCCCCAGCTCATAATCAATCAACACTCGGGTTCCGCATTCGACAAATCCTACACACCGCAAACCAGGAAAAGCTGCGGGTCCTGTTGCTTTACTGATGAGTCGACCAAAAGTCTCCTCATTTTCTTTTGTGTCCGGAATGCTGAACTGTACGCCATCAACAGCTACCAACCTCCACTCGCGAAAAAAGGCGCCTTCTGTTCGACCGCGAATGGCTATTGGCTTAACGACCCGGCGAAATAGATTGCGAAAAGCCTCAACCCCCAGTCTTTGGCGCGCCTCCGACAACGATGACTTGGCTGGAATCTTGACCTCAAAAAGCGGACCACACATGTTCTTTAGCGTTTCCACAAGCAGCCGAAAGACTTCGGAATGAGAGCCCTGAGAGTAAATAGAAAGCGCCATCACGAAATAAACCATGTATTTACTCGGCAAATCGCGCTCT